>Ga0209369_1000087_pt1 | contig 207568 bp, 187 predicted proteins | sample EBPBio142010_DNA_FD_185865 | JGI IMG/M metagenome (GOLD analysis project Ga0209369, IMG submission 185865) | Wastewater treatment Type I Accumulibacter community from EBPR Bioreactor in Madison, WI, USA - Reactor 1_10/4/2010_ DNA (SPAdes)... | ecosystem: Engineered > Bioreactor > EBPR >... | reverse complement strand
TCCCCCACGGTTGTAGCCAAAGGGAATACGGGCGACATCGCCAAGCGCGAGGACTGGTTGCAACCGGTCCTCGCGCACAGCCGCTCTAATCGCACATTTCCAATCAAGTGCAGATACAAGGGGGACCGCCGTAGGCGGTGGAGGGGGCGAAAACAGAGACGCCCGTCCGCCTCTCAATCCCACTTCGCGCCGGGCAGGGCGTCCAGCGGCAGTTTGAGGTAGCGTTTGCCATTGGCTTCCGGCTCCGGCAGCCGCCCGCCATTCATGTTGACCTGCAAGGCGTGTAGCATCAGGCGGGGGATGGCGAGTGTCCGGTCGCGGGCGTCACGCACGGCCACAAATTCGGCTTCACTGGAGACTTTCGACATATGGCTGTTCGTTGCCTTCTGTTCGGCAACGGTGGTCTCCCACAGCGGCTCTCGCCCATTGGGCTGATAATCGTGGCCGACAAATATCCGGGTATCATCCGGCAGAGACAGGATCTGCATGATCGACTGATAGAGCCGTGCCGAACTGCCGCCGGGAAAATCGGCGCGTGCGGTGCCGGAATCGGGCATGAACAGCGTGTCGTGCACAAAGGCGGCATCGCCCACGACATAGGTGATGGAGGCCAGTGTGTGGCCTGGCGAAAACAGCACTTTCACCGGCAGCTTGCCGATGGAAAATGTCTCGCCTTCCGCAAACAGCTTGTCCCATTGCGATCCATCGGCCGGAAAATCGGGCCAGTTGTAGATCGCCTTCCACAGCTTCTGGACGTCGGCCACCTTCTCTCCGATGGCTGTCGGCGCGCCGGTTTTTCCCTTCAGGTAGCGGGCGGCGGAAAAGTGATCGGCGTGCGGGTGAGTGTCGAGTATCCACTCGACAGTGAGACCCTGCGACGCAATGTAGGCCAGCATTTCATCGGCGCTGCGGGTCGCAGTGCTGCCCGACTTTTCGTCATAGTCGAGCACCGGGTCGATGATTGCGCAACGCTTGGTGTCAGGATCGGCGACAACATATTGGATCGAAAATGTCCGCTTGTCGAAAAAGCCTTTCACGACGGGTGAGAGATTGGCCATGGGTGCTCCGCTGCCGATTCGAGAACTGATATCGGGAGAAGAGTAGGCCAAAATGTGCAGCGATTGAAACAACCGGAGGCTTCGTCGTCCCGCCTCAATGCATGTCGTGGTTTGGCGCGAGACGCGATGCGGCCCAGCCGATGGCGACGCCGACACACATCGCGCCGATTGCGTCACCACCCAGCATGAACAGCGCGATCAGCATCGCTGGCAGCGGTTTGCCAAGACCGGTGGTGAGCGCCGCCGACATGCCAGCAACCAGCGTCACGGTGACAGGGATTTGCGGCAGAGCCCAGAGTGCTGCGCCGCCAGCGGCTGCGCCCGCAAAAAACAGTGGAAAGGCAGCACCGCCGCGCCATCCGGATGCGAGGCAGATCGACAGGGCAAGCGCCTTGAACGCACCCACGGCCAGGAGCGCGGCCATGCTGCTTTGCTGGCCCCAGTGCAGCAGTTGTTCCAGCTCGTGATGGCCGGAGAACAGCAGGATGGGGAAAGTGGTTGCCAGCACTGCAAACAGCAATGTGCCGATGATGGTCTGGGTGACGATGCCGCCGGTGCGCGCGAGTGCAGCCTGAATTGCGGGCAGACCGAAGGCAAACACCAGACCGACGGCGGCTCCAAGCACAGCGGGCGCGAACGCCTGCAGCATTTCGATGCCGTCGAGCGCCGAATCGTAGTCGGGCAGATGGACCCGCATAGAGCCGCGTTCAAGCAGGCGGCTGGCGACCAGCAGGAAGCCGAGCAGGCCGCTGACGGCTGCAAGATAGATCTGCCAGCGCGGCGCTTCCGGGTGCTCCTGCGCGACAACGGCGCCCGCAGGAGGCGATCCGTAAAGGCCGCCAAGCGCACCCGCCGTACCGGCCTCTGACAACAGCCGCGACGCGGCATTGTCGCGGCCGAGAAGGAAGATGATGATGGCCGACATTTCGGTCACAACGGCGAGAATGCCGGCTTCAGGTCCGATCGCGCCGCCAAATGCCACGGCGATGACCGCCATTGCCGCCATAATGAGGGCGCTGCGATGCATGTTGATGGCAGGGCTGCGGCTGGCGTCGATCTGCTGTTCGAGGTCAAGCCCGGCATGGCGATGACGCAGCAGCGCGATGAGAAGGCCCCCGGCCATGACCACCGCAAAGATATACCAGCGGGCATCAGCGGGTCCCGACCAGACGAGCTTTGTTGCAATGCCCATGAACCAGAGCACAAGCGCGGCGACCGCGCCCGCCACAAAACCATAGACCGCCGCAAGCAAGCCAAGCTTCATCAATTGTCCCCATCGCTGTCGGTCCGCGACACGATGCGGTCCGCGATGGCCGACGCCGTGGCAACAAACAAGCCAAGTCCGGTCAGCACGTAGAAGATTGTGAACAATTTGCCCAGATCGGTTTTGGGGGAAAAATCGCCATAGCCGATGGTCGAAATGGTGATGACCGAAAAGTAGACGGAATCCAGCCAGTTCCAGCCTTCGGCGAAATGATAGAAGACCGAGGCTGTACCGATCAGGATCGCGGTCATCGCGATCAGCACCTGAACGCGCGGACTGCCAAACGCGGCGCTGATTCCGCCTCCCAGGCTACGGAGCGGCGTCATGGTCCGGCTCGAATGTGCTGACATCCGCTGCCAGCAGGACCGCAAACGGCCGGGTTGCCTCAAAGCTTGCCATGACGATGGCGATGATCGAGGTGAGCGGAATGGCGAGGATGGCGCCCGCGGTGCCCCATACCGATGACCAGACAGTCAGCGCCACCAGAACGACAAACGGCGACATGTTGACCTTGCGTCCGATCATTTTCGGTTCGAGGGCATTGCCGACCCACATCTGGGCGGCGGTCAGCAGTGCGGCGAGCAGGATTGTGGTGCCAAGCGAACCGAACTGCGCCACGCTGAGCGCCACGGGGAACACCACGCCTAGCAGCGAGCCGACATAGGGTATGTAGTTCAACAGCGCGATGGCGATGGCCCAGAACAACGCAAAGTCAACGCCGAACACCATCAGCACTGCATAGGAGAGTGCGCCGAGAATGATGTTGATGAGCGTCTTCACAGCAAGATAGTTGCTGATGGTCGCGTTGATATTGCGCACGATCTGTTCGGCGCGCCCGCCCTTGTCTCCGGGCATTGCGACGGCAATTTTATGAGCGAAATCATTGCGTTCGCCCATCAGGAAAGTGGCGTAGACCACGACCATGATGATCAGCCCCGCCATGGCGCTGATCGAGCCCAGCGCCATGCCCGCCAGCCGCTGCAGCGGGAACGCCTCGATCACGCGCTGCCGCACGGAGTCCCAGTTAGGTGTTTCAACACCAAGCCTGTCGGTGACGCTGGTGATCAAGGCGGCGATATTGGTGCTGTATTCCGGCAGGCGGCGGCTGATCTGTTCGGCAGTGGCAATCATCACTGATCCCAGCCACAACGCTGCGATGAAGAACAGCAACAGCACGACGAGACGGCGCAGCTGGTCCGGCAGGACCGCTCCGCCCGGCAGGCTGCCAAGCCAGTCGCTGGCGGCGGTGAGCACGTAGACGGAGATGACGGCGACAAAGATCGGCACCAGCACCGACTTGCCGATCACCAGCAGGAAGCCAACAAGAACCACAAGCGCCAGGCTGAGAACGACGGCAAGCAGGCCGCGCAAGGGGGCGATCGGAGGCTTGGCTGTTGGCGCTTGGGTCATGGCACGCAGATTTCGGAAGTAGGCTGAACAAGGTTGGAGGGCATGGCAGAGCGCCCAAGGAGCAGCATATTGCTACGGTAACAATGGAATGAAAAGCAAGCGTTGGCGAGGCGAGCGCCTGCGGTCAAAAATTTGGCGCTGCTTTGGATTTTGTGGCCGCCTCATTGAGGCGGATGAACTCGACCCCGCGCGCTTTCAAGGCAAGCATGCCCCGTACCACGCCAGCGCCCGCCGGTTTGCCGGGCTGGTTGATGTGGGCGATGACCACATCGCCATTGCGCGCCGACAGCAACCGCTTCTCGGCGGCGTGAGCGGAGAGGCTCGCGCCTGCATCGCCATTGACCGAGTAACCGGCGACGCTGAGCCCGAGCGATTTGATGTCGGCGATGGACGAGGCCGTGTATTTGGCGGTTGCGCCACGAAACCATGTTGGCGCGGCGAAACCGGCGGCCTTGATCGCGTCTGAGCCGCCATTGGCCTCGGCCTCGACAGCGGCGTGGCTGCCGGCCGCTGCGAGGCCAAAAATCTGCATTGGCCGGTCGACGGCGGGAACGTGGCGCGCCCCGTGGTTTTCGATCTCGAACAGGTCAGGGTGGGCCTTGAGAACGGCTACCGCAGCGGAATTGCGGCTGAGCCAGCGGGCCGTGACAAAGATCGTTGCCGGGATGCGGTTTTCGACCAGCGCATCAAGAATGCGGCGGTCGGTCTGGCCGGAGCAGGCGTCAAATGTCAGCGCGATCTTTGGCGTCTTGTTGCCCGTGGCCACATGCAGCGACGGTTCAAGCAATGGTGCCGCGAGCGCCGGCCAGGGTATGGCAGTAAGGCAGCAGATGGTGGCGATCTTGGCGAGACGCATGGTAATACGACCAGACTTGTCAAAAATACCCGTTCTGCCCAGATCATGGCCGGTTTTGGGCGAAACAGGCGGCGCTGGGCCGCCTGATTGTCAGCCCTTGGCGCGAACGGCGGCCTGCGCCGCCGCAAGCCGGGCGATCGGCACGCGGAACGGCGAGCACGACACGTAGTCGAGCCCGACTTCCTCGCAGAAGCGGATCGAGGCTGGATCGCCGCCATGTTCGCCGCAAATACCCAGCTTGATGTCGTTACGCGTCGCCCGGCCCTTGTCGGACGCCATGCGCACCAGTTCGCCGACGCCGTCAATGTCGAGCGAGATGAACGGGTCCTGCTCGATGACGCCCTTGATCCGGTAGGTTTCAAGGAACGACGAGGCGTCGTCGCGGGAAATGCCGAATGTCGTCTGCGTCAGGTCGTTGGTGCCAAACGAGAAGAATTCGGCCGTCTCGGCAATGACATGGGCGCGAAGTGCGGCGCGCGGCAGTTCGATCATCGTGCCGGTGAGATAGTCGATGGTGACGCCGGCTTCCGCCATGACTTCGGCTGCGACCTTGTCGATGCGCGCCTTGACGAAGTCGAGCTCGGTCTTGAGACCAACCAGCGGCACCATGATTTCCGGCACGACGGCTGCGCCCGTCGACTTGGCGGCGGCGACCGCGGCCTCAAAGATGGCGCGCGCCTGCATCTCGGCGATTTCGGGATAGGAAATGGCGAGGCGGCAGCCGCGATGGCCAAGCATCGGGTTGAACTCGTGCAGGCTTTCTGTGCGGGCGCGCAGCTTTTCGGGCGATACGTCCATCGCCTTGGCGACTTCGGCCAGTTCCTCGTCGGTTTTGGGCAGGAACTCGTGCAGCGGCGGGTCGAGCAGGCGGATGGTGACCGGCAGGCCGGCCATGATCTCGAACAGTTCGACAAAGTCGGACCGCTGCATCGGCAGGAGTTTGGCCAGCGCGGCGCGGCGGCCAGCTTCAGTGTCGGCGACGATCATCTCGCGCATGGAGGTGATGCGGTCGCCGTCAAAGAACATGTGCTCGGTACGGCACAGGCCAATACCTTCCGCGCCAAACGAGCGCGCCATGCGTGCGTCAGCGGGTGTCTCGGCATTGGTGCGCACCTTCATGCGGCGGATCTCGTCGGCCCAGCCCATGATGGCGGCAAAGTCGCCGGACAGTTCCGGCTGCAGCATCGGCACACGGCCCTTGAGCACCTGACCGGACGCACCGTCGATGGTAATGATGTCGCCCTTGGTCAGCGTGACGCCCATGGCCATCAGAATGCCCTTGCGAGTGTCGACACGCAGGGTGCCTGCGCCCGAGACGCAGGGTTTTCCCATGCCGCGCGCAACGACCGCCGCGTGGCTGGTCATGCCGCCACGGGTGGTCAAAATGCCTTCGGCGGCGTGCATGCCATGAATGTCTTCCGGGCTGGTTTCGACACGCACCAGAATGACCTTTCGGCCAGCCTGGCGGGCCTCTTCGGCCTCGTCGGAGGTGAAGACGATTTCGCCGGTTGCGGCTCCAGGAGATGCGGGCAGGCCGGACCCGATAATGTCGCGGCGGGCGGATGGGTCGATGGTCGGGTGCAGCAGCTGGTCGAGCGACGACGCGTCGATGCGGCTGACCGCTTCATTGCGGGTGATGACGCCTTCCGACGCCATTTCAACCGCGATGCGCAGCGCTGCTTTTGCGGTGCGCTTGCCGGAGCGCGTCTGCAGCATCCACAAGCGGCCACGCTCGATGGTAAATTCCAGGTCCTGCATGTCGCGGTAGTGGCTTTCCAGCCGGTCGGCGATGGCGACAAAGTCGGCAAAGGCGGCAGGCATGGCCTTTTCCAGGGACGGCTTGTCGGAACCGGCCGCAATGCGGGCGGTCTCGGTGATGTTCTGCGGGGTGCGGATGCCCGCCACCACATCCTCGCCCTGGGCATTGATAAGGAACTCGCCATAGAGCGCCTTTTCGCCGGTCGACGGATTGCGGGTGAACGCAACGCCGGTGGCGGACGTGTCGCCCATATTGCCAAACACCATCGCCTGCACGTTGACGGCGGTGCCCCAGACTTCGGGAATGTTGTGCAGGCGGCGATAGGTGATGGCGCGCGCGTTCATCCAGGAGGAGAAGACAGCCCCGATGGCCGCCCACAACTGGTCGCGCGGGTTCTGCGGGAAGGGTTTGCCGAGTTCTTCCTCGACCTTGGTCTTGTAGAGCGAGACGAGATAGCGCAGTTCGCCCGCCGAAAACTCGGTGTCGAGTTCGTAACCCTTGCGGCCTTTTTCCTCTTCCAGGATTTCCTCGAACACTTCGTGGTCGAGTTCCATCACCACGTCGGAGAACATCTGGATGAAGCGGCGGTAGCTGTCCCAGGCGAAACGCTCGTCGCCCGAATCGCGCGCCAGCGCCTCGACAGTCTCATCGTTGAGGCCGAGATTGAGCACTGTATCCATCATGCCCGGCATCGACGCGCGTGCGCCCGAGCGGACAGAGACCAGCAAGAGATTGGCCGGATCGCCGAATCGCCTGCCGGTGATGCGGCCGATTTCGGCCAGCGCCACATCGACCTGATCCTGCAATTCAGCCGGATAGGAGCGATTGTTGGCGTAGAAATGAGTGCAGACCTCGGTGGTTATGGTGAAACCGGGCGGCACAGGCAGCCCCAGCGCCGACATTTCGGCGAGATTTGCGCCCTTGCCGCCGAGAAGGTTCTTGTCGCCGACCTTGCCCTCTGCCCGTCCATCCCCGAACGAGTAGACCCACTTCGTCATAAGCATGCCCTCAAGATGCTGCGTTGCGGCAGCCCTTAGCGGATTATCGAACGCGGCACGACCTTAAAATCGGTTAGTATCTGCGCGATTGACGATAAGCGGCTTCGCGGTTACCGCTCGACCGGCATGATGGCCGGGGAGAAGATGTTATGCCGCAGTCAAAACCGTCGGGAGAACTGGTGTTGCGCACGCTGGCCATGCCCGCTGACACCAATGCGGCAGGCGACATTTTTGGCGGCTGGGTGATGGCGCAGATGGATCTGGCCTGCGGCATCCGGGCCGCCGAACGCGCCAAGGGCAGGGTGGTGACGGTGGCGGTGGAAAGCATGGTCTTCGCCAAGCCGATGAAGGTCGGCGACACGCTGTCGATCTATGCCGACATCGTCAGGGTTGGCCGCACCTCGATGACGCTGAAGCTGGAAGCCTGGGCGCAACGCTATCTGTCGGACGTGATGGAAAAGGTGACCGAGGGCGACTTCATCATGGTCGCGCTCGACGGGGCCGGAAAGCCGGCCCCGATCCCGGCCGAGTAGCTATTCGGCTGGCGCGATCGAACCCGCCGGCGTCTTTGCTTCCGCCAGACATTCCCTGACAAGACCGGTCGTGTAACCGCGCGTGATATGCGCGCCGGCGGCATATTCAGGATCAGCCATCAGCGCCGCGTGCAGTTTCGGCAGGTTGTAATAGGGCACGCTCGGATAGAGATGGTGGTCGAGGTGGTAGTTGACGTGGTGCGGCGCGAAGAACGCACGCTCCCAGAAATAGGGCAACACGGTGCGCGACGAGCCCAGTTCACTATCATAGTCCATCGACCCAAAATGTTCGGCCACCGACCGGATGTAGAGGAACATCATGAAGAAGGTGAAATAGGGCAGCAGCCAGTAGACGAGGAAGCCGGTCCATGTGCCGGTGATGGTGAACACGAAGGCGAAGAAGATGTAGTAGGCGAACCGCTTGAGCTGGTAGCCTTTTGGCCGCTCCTTGTCGTCTGACAGGCGCGTCAGGATCGATTTCAGGTCACGGTAGGACGAGATGCCGACGAGATAGCCGAGCATGTTCAACACCGCATATTGCCAGGTTTGCGGGAAGGTGAACTCCATCGTGCCGAACTTGAACGTCCAGTCGGGGTCTTTTTCGGTGTTTGTATAACGATGGTGCGTGAGGTGGTTCTGGCGATAGCCGCCAACAAAGGTGAACAGCGGCCAGGCGAGAAACACATCGCCGATCCAGTCCGATGCTGCCTTGTTGCGGATGAACCGGTAATGGGCGAAATCATGGATCATCACGCCGAGCGCGTGTATGCGGCCGCCGATGACGATCCAGGCAGCGATCAGCGCCCACCAGCTGCCATGCCATTCGGAAAATGTGATGGCGGCAGCAATGACGGCCCAGTCGAACACAATGGCAAACGCCGTACGGACCGGGTTCAGCTCGGAAAGCTGTTTGACCAGTTTCTGGTCAAGATTGTAGCCGTATTCCTGCATTGTCCAGCGCCGCCCGATGACATACCCCGCAGACACTTTAGGTCAGCCCAGGGTCAGCGCCAAGCGTCGAATCGACTGATGTCCCGTTAGGTCACCGATCCATTTCGTCGAAGCGGCGTCTCGCATCATTGATCCGAAGCGCGTTCTGCCGCGCCCAGTCGCCCAGCGCTCTGACCGGCGCCAACAGGTCGCGGCCCATATCGGTCAGCTCATAGTCGACGCGTGGCGGAATGGTGGGGAACACGGTGCGGGTGACAAAGCCGTCGCGTTCCAGCCCGCGCAGCGTCGTTGTCAGCATTTTTTGCGAGATGCCGCCCACTGTGTGCTTCAGCTCGGTGAAGCGCATCGGGCCGGAGCCGAGATAGCCGACCACCAGCACGGTCCACTTGTCGCCGACACGGGCCAGCACGTCCGAGATGACGCGGCAGTCTTCGGTGCGGTCGAAGTTACCTGGTTTCATCAATGTGCCTCCTTGCGCGGTTCCTTCGTATCCCTATGTAGTGCCGGTATCCAATGGATACTAGGTCTGCACGACCACCTCGGGATTAACAGGAGAGCAAAATGTCCAAACCCAAGATTGGCATTATCATTGGCAGCACGCGGCAGGGCCGCTTTGCCGACAAGCCGGCGAACTGGATTTATGAGATCGCCAAACAGCGTAGCGATATTGACGTCGAGTTGGTCGACCTGCGCGATTTTCCACTACCCTTTTTTGACGAAGTCGCTTCTTCCGCCTGGGTGCCTTCCAAGAACGAAGTTGCGCGCAAGTGGCAGGAGAAAGTGGCTGAATTCGACGGCTTCCTCGTCACCGTAGCCGAATACAATCGCGGCCCGACGGCCGTGCTGAAGAACGCGCTCGACTACGCCTATACCGAATGGAACAAGAAGCCGCTTGGCTTTGTCGGTTATGGCGGCGCCGGCGGCACACGCGCTGTAGAGCAGCTCCGTCTTCACGCGATCGAGCTGCAGATGGCGCCGATCCGCGCAGCAGTCCACATCCAGTGGCCTGACATGCTGGCCGCCAACGAAGGCAAGAAGCAGCTTGCCGAGCAGCCGCACCTTCAGCAGAGCGCCAATGATATGCTCAACCAGCTGGTCTGGTGGACCGATGCGCTGGTGGCTGCCCGCGCCAAGGACGCAGAGGCCAAGGCAAAAGCCGCCTGAACGGATTGATCTGAATTGACGAAGCCCCGGACCGGTTGAGACCAGTTCGGGGCTTTACCGCATCAATGACAGGAGACCTTGCCGCTGCGCCTTGTGGCGATGTCGAAGTGGAAGTGGTCGCGGTGGTCGTAATTGTAGCCGGGGCCAAGCACGGTCGAGAAATACTTGCAGGCGTCGCCGCGCACATTGTTCAAGAGGCCGCGCTCGCGGAATGAGAACAGGCCCTTTTTCTTGACGCCGATCTTTTTGCCGTTGTTCAGCTCGACACGCATGATGTCGAGCGCATTGCCCTTGCCATGTTCGGACAGATTGCGCGAACCGGCGATTTTCCGGCACGAATAGCTCGATCCCTGATGGATCGTCTTGATGCCTGCAAAATAGCGCAGCCGCGCTGCGGGTACGAGTTCCTTTTTGGTCCAGCGCGCGACCGTGAGCGCCATCGCGCAGGTGAGCTTTGCAGCTGGCTTCATCTCAACGCCACCTGACAGAGCCGACAGTTCGACCGGATGGTCGATGCCGCACTGGCCCTGGCGGATGGTGGGCAGGTCGCGGAAGGTTGCGCCGAGTTTCTTCAATTGCTTGCGGCACTGGACTTCGCTGTCGGGCAGGCCCGAATTGACACGCGGGGTAGCGGGAAAGCCGAACAGGCCGAAGCGGCGCGGCTTTTCAGCAGCCGGTGGAGGCGGTTCCGGGATGGCGGCCTGCGCGGATGGCTCTTCGGGTTCGGAATAATCCTGGTCCGCATTGTCCTGGCCTGCGTCTGGAATGTCGTAGTCCTGGGCGCCGGGATCTTGCGCGCCAAAGTCCTGCGCGTCGCCGGGCGTGGACATCGGACCGACTTCCATCTGGTCGTCATTGTCCGAAAAGCCGGACTGGCTGTCGACGGCAGGCGGCGGCGGGTAGGCGGGCGGCGGAGCGATCATGGCGCGGGTGGGAACCGAAACGGCAGCAGTTTCCTGCACATCAATCGTCGGACGCATCACGTCGGTTGCCGAACAGGCGACAAGCATTGCGGCAATGGCCGCAAGCGATGCGGCACGCTTCAGAGCGACGCGCATGGTCAAAGTCCCTCAATGAGCCCCCGGCCGCGTATGTTAGAAGGGATAGGTAAAGGAAAACTCAGCGTGGCCGTTCAGACCTGTGGCCATTTCCGGGCCTTGGTGGTTGCCGGACGCTATTTGCAATAGACCGAGCCGGAACGGCGTTTGGCCAGATCAAAGTGGAAATGCGTTGCGTGGTCGGCATTGGAGCCGGGACCAAGCACCGTTGTATAGGGGCCGCAGGCGGCGAGCCGCACATCGAGCATGAACTTCGCGTCCTGTGGCTTGTCGACCCGGCCAACGCCAAGCACGCGATTGTCGGCGAGTATGAAGGAATCAATGTCGAGCGCGTTGCCGAAGGCGTGTTCGGACAGTTTTGAGGTGCCATTGCGCGGGCGGCAGACATAGGCCGATGCGTGGCGCAAAACCCTGACCGGAGCACCGAGCAGCTTTTGCGATTGCGGCACGACGACATCGCGCATGAACTTGGCCGAGCGCTCGATGACCGCGCAGTTGAATGTGCCAGCTGGCGCAAGCTCGACATCGCTGCCGAGGTTGGTCACCTCGATCGGCCAGGGCACCGAGCAGCCGGATTTGTCCGAGAGCCGTGGCCGTTCCCGGAAGGTGACGCCAAGGTCTTTCAGCCGCGCGCGGCAGGCGAGTTCTTCTGACGGCATGGTGGCCGACAGGATTGATGGCGTCAGATCATCCTTGCCCGGCTTTTCGGGCCTGGCTGCATCGGTTGGACGCTCCGGTCGAGGCATGGGGACCGGAATGTGTTCGCTGGCCTGCGTCTGGCTGGAGAAAAAGCCGAACGTTGCGATGAGGGCAAACAGGGCAGGGCGCAGGAGGCGGCGGCGAGCGCGGCTGGAATCTGTCATCGCGGATAAAACGGCGGAGGACAAAGGAGGTTCCGGTTTTCACCTCAGCCTTGCCAGATCGCAGTCGTTTTGATAAGAACAGAAAGTGAACAGTTGAGGTGTATGATGCGTGTGACCGGCAAGCTGGACTATCTCGAATTGCAGGCGGCTGACGGCAGGCTGGACAGTATGAAGGCGTTTTATGCCTCGGTGTTCGGCTGGTCGTTCACAGACTATGGCGCCGCCTATTCGGCCTTTGATGAAGGACTGGAGGGCGGCTTTGATTCAGATGCAGAGCGGGGAAAACCACCCTTGCCGGTGATCTATTCGGACGATCTCGACGCGACCTTTGCCGCGGTCGAGGCGTCAGGCGCGACGATTGTGAACCCGATCTTTGCGTTTCCCGGTGGGCGGCGGTTTCACTTTGCCGATCCTGCGGGCAACGAGCTGGCGGTGTGGGGCGCATAGCGCAGGGCGCGCTGCCGCGATGTTTCCTTAATCCGCGCATGGTCGCGCCAGAATTGGCGGCGAATGGTTACCGGGACCTTTGAAGGGCAAGCCGATGCTGAAGACCACGATTGTTGCGATGACGCTGCTGGGGTGCGACTGCGACGCCAAACAGTGCGAATACGTGTCGGATGCGCCGGGGCAGTGGGCCAGCATGGCCGAATGCGAAGCGGCGATGAAGCGTGCGGTGCTGAGCAATTCGCAGCTTGATTATCCGCTGGTCACCGGCATGTGCCGCACCATCGAACCGCAGACGACGCTTGTGTCTGCGCCAGCTGAAACGATTGACGCGACATTGACAGCAAGCGTCACGCCGGATGAGGTGGCGGAGAAACAGACAGTTGTTGCGTTTGTCTTCCGCCAGACCAGCGCCGGATATCAGACTGTCATGTCAGGCATGGATCTGGCGCGTTCGGCGCTGGTGGAGCGCAGCATTGCGGCTGCCCACAGCGTAACGCCTGTGTTCAGCCGCGTCGCTGGCCTGTTGCCGTCGTTCTGAGCCGCTCAGTCGTCGCGGGATTTGACCGCAAGGCTGGTGGGATCGAGCACCAGATCGTATTTCTGGCCGTCTGAATGCAGGGCGTCGTCGATCTCCCAACCGTCATTGGTATCCAGCTCGATTTCTTCCCAGCTGCTGTAGCCGGCAGCCTTCAGCGCGGCTTCAATCCGGGTGCGTTCCTCGGCTGTCGGCGCACGGTCGTCGGCGAATGCGGCTAAGGGCGACAGGGCGAAAGCAGCGGCAATGGCGGCAATGTGAAAACGGTTCATGCGAGGCTCCTGCATTTGATGCCCCGCATGTAGGACCTTGGATGAAGACGTCAACAGCGCTACGTGCCGCCGTTGGGTCAGCTTGCTTCGCGGAGCTGTTCTGCGGTCTGCAGGTCAACCGACACCAGCTGGCTGACGCCCTGTTCGGCCATGGTCACGCCAAACAGGCGGTTCATGCGGCTCATGGTGATCGGGTTATGGGTGATGATCACGAATTTGGTGTCAGTCGACACTGCCATCTCGTCCATCAGGTTACAGAACCGCTCGACATTGTGATCGTCGAGCGGTGCGTCGACTTCGTCCAGCACGCAGATCGGCGCGGGGTTGGTGAGGAACACCGCAAAGATCAGCGCCATGGCGGTCAACGCCTGCTCGCCGCCTGACAGAAGCGTCATCGTCTGCGGCTTCTTGCCTGGCGGGCGGGCGAGAATTTCGAGCCCGGCTTCCAGTGGATCTTCCGATTCGATCAGCTGAAGTTCCGCCGTGCCGCCGCCAAACAGATGGGTGAACAGGCGCTGGAACTGGGTGTTGACCACTTCGAAGGCGGCCAGCAGCCGCTCGCGGCCTTCGCGGTTGAGACTCTGGATGCCCTGGCGCAGTTTCTTGATGGCTTCGACCACGTCCTCGCGCTCGGAAACGATGAGTTCGAGCCGCTCGGACAGTTCTTTCTGTTCTTCCTCGGCGCGCAGATTGACTGCGCCCAGCCGCTCGCGCTCGATCTTCAGCTTTTCCAGACGGCGCTCGAGTTCGCCAGCGTCCGGCAGCCCGGCGTCGGATGCGATGCCGGCATGGCGCAGCACCAGATGTGGCGCGACGCCGGCGACTTCCTGGATGCGCGCTTCAGCCTCGCGGCGGCGTTCGTCGGCAGCCGACACGCGTTCTTCAGCGCGTGCGCGATTTTCGCGTGACGAGGACAGTGACTGGATTGCGTCGGTGGCGGCCTTGTCAAACTGCGCCTGCTTGTTCTCGGCCTCTTGCAATGTGTCAGCGGCCTGCTTGCGCGCCTCTTCAGCCTTGGAGATCTCACTGAGCAGGCCGCGGCGCTTGGCGTCAAGTTCGTCCGGCGCATCGGCCAGTTGGGCGAACTCGCTCGCGGCTTCCGCCTTGCGTTCGGCCAGCGATGAAATCTGCCGGTCGGCGTTTTCAGCGCGGGTGATCCAGTTCTGAGACTCTGCCTTGATCGCGTCGAGGCGGCGGCGGCGGTTTTCGGTCTCGCGCTTTTGGCCTTCATGGGCGGCGCGGGCGTCCGCAAGTTTGGCACGGTCGCCGGCGACATCAACCGCCATCTTGTCAAGGCGCGATTGCAGGCCAGACAGGTCGGGTGCGGCGGCTAGCGCAGTCCGGGCGGCGGTGAAGGCGGCTTCCGCCTCATCAAAGGATTCGGTCAGGCGCGCGCGCGACGCGTCGAGCCCGGCGCGGCGGGAAGACAATTGCCCGGCGGCAGCCTCGGCCTTGGTCAGTTCTTCGCGCGCATCGAGCAGTGCCCGTTGCGAAGCGCGCCAGGCGTCGCGGGCGCTGCGCTCGGCTTCAACTGCCGCTTTGGCGCCGGCTTCGGCCTCGTTCTGGGCAGTTTCTGCGGCGCGCAAGGTGATCGTCGCATCACGCGCTTCGGTTTCCAGCTCGGCGAGGCGGTTCTTTTGCGCCAGCCGCAGCGCAGCCGCTGTCGGTGCATCGGCGCTTGCTGTCAAACCGTCCCAGCGCCACAGCGCGCCGTCCTTTGTGACCAGCCGCTGGCCGGTCTTGAGCTCTTTCTGGAGGCGGGGACCATCCGCGGCCTCGACAATGCCGATTTGCGCAAGCCGGCGGGCAAGCTGCAGCGGGGCACGGGCCACATCAGCGAGCGACCGGATGCCGCCGGGCAGGGCGGGATCGCCAGCCTGCCGGTCAATTTCAGCCCAATGCACTGGCGCGGCGCGATCTAGCGCCGCGTCGAGATCATCGCCGAGCGCCGCACCAAGCGCCGTCTCAAATCCCTTGTCGACGCGGATCTGGTCGACAACTGCCGGGAAAAGCCCGCCGGACTGGGCGTTGAGCATCTTTTGCAGCGTCCGCGCCTCGGTCTCGATGCGCTGGAGTTCGGCGCGCGCGGCCTGAAGCGCGGGACGGGCGGCAGTTTCGCGGGCGCGGGCGGCCTCGCCGGCGCGTTCGGCGGCCAGCGTTGCCTTTTCACCCTCTGCGACCTTTTCGGTTGCAGCATCGACCAGCAAACGTTTCTGGGCGGGATCAGGCAGCCCGGCGAGCTTTGCATTCAGTTCCGCCAGATCGCGGTCGGCCTGGGCGATCTGCTGCTGCAGCCGCTGACGACGTTCCTCCCCGTCACGCAGATTGCGCTCGGCCTGGGTGCGCTGGGCCGCAGCTTCAGCGCGTTCGGATGTTAGTGTCGACAGCGAGCCTTCCGACAGGCTGAGGCGGTTGGCGGCCTCCTCGTAGGCCGCACGCGCCGCCAGCTCGCGTTCCGCCGAACCTTCGTCTTCGCTCCTGAGCGTGGTCTCTTCGTCACCGAGGCGCTTCAGCGTCTCGGCATTGTCGCGCACCATCTGCTCTTCGCGGGCAATGTCGGCGTCAAGCTGGGCAATACGCTTTTCGAGTTCCGAGTGCCGGGCGCGCAGACGTGCAGCCTCTTCTTCGACCTGACCCCGCGCGATGGTGAGGCGCTGCAGTGCGGCCGCAGCCTTGGCCTCGTTTTCACGAAGGCCGGGCAGATGGTGCGATCCGACTGCCTGGTTCTTGGCCGCCTCGATCTGGGCGGCGGCGCGTTCGGCAACCAGCATGGTTGCGGCTGACAGCGCCGATTGCGCCTCGGCCTCCTGAGATTTGGCCAGCGTCCAGCGCAGATGCAGCAGCATGGCTTCGGTCTGGCGGATATCGGCTGACAGCGACTTGAACCGCGACGCCTGGCGGGCCTGACGTTTCAGGCTCTCGATCTGGCTTTCGAGTTCGCCGACAACGTCTTCCAGCCGTTCGAGGTTTTGTTCGGCGGCGCGCAGGCGAAGCTCCGCTTCGTGACGGCGCGAATGCAGACCCGAAATGCCAGCTGCCTCTTCGAGCAGCGCGCGGCGCGCCTGCGGCTTGGACTGTATCAGTTCGCCGATGCGGCCCTGTCCCACCATCGACGGCGAGCGCGCGCCGGTCGATTGGTCGGCAAACAGCAGCTGTACATCCTTGGCGCGGGCTTCCTTGCCATTGATGCGGTAGTTGGACCCCGCCTCCCGCTCGATGCGGCGCGACACCTGCAATTCGTCTGCGTCGTTGTAGGCCGATGGCGCGCTGCGATCCGAATTGTCGAGAAACAGCGTCACTTCCGCCGTATTGCGTGACGGGCGGGTGGCGGAGCCAGAGAAGATGACGTCGTCCATGCCGGACGCGCGCATGTTCTTGTAGGAGCTTTCGCCCATGACCCAGCGAAGGGCTTCAACCAGATTGGATTTGCCGCAGCCGTTGGGACCGACAACGCCGGTCAAGCCGCTTTCGATGACAAATTCAGACGGTTCGACAAAGGACTTGAAGCCGAGCAGTCGAAGGCGGGAAAAGCGCATCAGGCGATCCTCCCGCTATCACGATGTCCGGGGACGGAGCTTTCAGGCGTGGCAAAGCCGACGCCTGCGCGGGCGTCAGAGCATGCTGTCAATGATGGCCGACATTTCAGCGGCCGACAGGGCGCCTGCATATTTGTTGCCATTGATGAAGAAGGTCGGCGTCGCGTCGACGCCAAATTCTTTATTTCCTCGTTCCCGAACTGCCCTGACATCCTCCAGAAGCTTCTGGTTCGTCAAGCACGCGGTGAAGCTCTCCTGTGTAAAACCAGCCAATTTCGAGATCTGTAGAAGTGCAGCCTGTACATCTTTGGCCCGCGCCCAGGTGTCCTGCTGCTTGAACAGGACATCGGTCATTGGAAAGTAGCGTTCGTTGGAGCAGCGCGCCAGCATGAAACCGGCTTCGGCGAGCGGATCGAACGGGAATTCGCGCAGGATCAACCTGGCCTTGCCAGTATCAATGTATTTGGTCTTGATCTCGGGCAGCGTTGTTTCGTGGAAGTTGCGGCAGTGCGAGCAGGTGAGCGAAGCGTATTCGATGATTGTGACAGGAGCGTCGGCATTGCCCATGATCTGATCCGGCAGCGAGCCCGCTTCCAGAAGCTTGGCGGTGTCGAACTTGCCCTGTGCAGCAGGGGCGGCGACAGCAGGCGTCGCGGGGGCGGCAGGTGCTGCCGGAGTTGCCGGCGCTGCCGGTGTCGCCTCAGCGGCTGGCTTTGTCTCTTCCTGGCTGCAGCCAGCAAGAAGGGCGGCTGCCGAAACGGCTCCCATCGACAGGACGACGTCTCTGCGACGCATGGACTTGATCATAAGGCACCTTTTTGTCGGATTGCGCTTGCGCGCCGGAGCCCCAGCGTAGGAGCCGGAGCGTGTTGTGGAAGACTATGCGCCCAATTATGGCAATATTGGCCTGACGCAAAATCGTTTCTGCTCTTCACCGTTCACGAACATGCTATTTGAGCGCGCTATTTCAGCTTTCCGGCCCCTGGTCGGGCCGCCCGTTTGGCGGCAATTGAGCCGCCGAGCCGCTCCAGAGAGGCGCGCAGGTCGTCATCGTCAATGGCTTGCACGATGCCGGCGACGCGTTCTTTCTGCGCCTGTGTTGGTTTTGGCGGTTCGCGTCGCGCCGGTGACAGACTGATCATCGGCTTTTGCACGATGCGGATCTGTCCGATCGCCATGAACCCGAGAAAGCTGTTGACCCGGCTGATGATTTCGCCGGTTTCGTGTTGCAAATGCAGCGCTGCTGACCCTTCGCAGGCGATGATCAGTGTCGCAGGCTCAAACGGGTCATCTTCGCCCGCGCGCCGCGGCCAGGCGATGCGCTCCGGCCGGCAGCGGGGGGCAAGCCGCGCGCCGGCAATTTCGTCCCACGACTGGATGAGCGCCGTCGACAGCCCGGCCTTGCGCCTCAATACCGGATCAAGCAGCGCGGTGACAAAATCACCGACCGGGCTGGGGTATCGGGGTGGTCGCGCATTCATGTTGAAATCAGATCCATCGTCTCACCCGGGTCAGGTAGGTCCGGTAGGGCGTTCCAAACTTCTCCGACAGTATGCGCTCTTCCGGCCCAATCTGAAACCGGTTCATATATGGGACAAAAGCCAGAGCCAACGTCATGCCAAGCCAGTTGGCGCTCCAGACGGCGATCCCAATCAGCACCAGCAGAAAACCCAGATACATGGGATTTCGGCTAACATTGTAGATTCCCGCATCAACAATCCGGCTCGCGCCATCCGGATTCAACGGGTCGACTGTCGTTCCGGCTTTCCTGAATGCGATCACGCCGGAAATACACACGGCAAGACCCAAAACGGCCAGAGCGGGGCCGATCCATTCCTTGAAGACAGGCAAGGGGATCGACGCGCCGGGTAAGGCGTATCCAATGGCTGTAATCGCCAATGCCAGTCCCATCGTGAGAGCGAGCGGCGGTATTGCAAGTTCGAGCCGTTGCATCGGATAGCTTCTGTCCGGGTTCGAGAGGGTGGTTCTTGCCCGATCTTTAGACCCACCGGCAAGAGTAATGCCATAACATCTGCGGCGATGCCGGATCAGGCCGTCTGTGTGCTGGCGGTCCTGCGCGCTCGTCTGCTGGACCTGAAAGATTTTCAGCAATGTTTGAAGTTATGGCTGGGGCGCCAGGATTCGAACCTGGGAATGCCGGTACCAAAAACCGGTGCCTTACCGCTTGGCGACGCCCCAACAAAGCGGAGAAGCGCCCATATAGCCAAGGGCGCTTCCACTGGCAACAAGTCAGCTGCCGCTAATCACATCACAAATGCGATCCTGATCGGCCGCCGACAAATAGGGGTGCATCGGCAGGCTGACAACGCGTGTCGACAGGTCGTCGCTGACCGGCAGGCCTGCGGGGTCGGCGGGGAAATCCTTGTAGGCGAGCTGGCGGTGCAGCGGGATCGGGTAATAGATCACGGTCGGAATGCCTGCCTGCCTGGCGCGTTCCTGCAATGCATCGCGCTCGGCCTTGTCCTTGGTCTTCAGCGTATATTGCGCCCAGATGCTGGTGAGCCCGTCCGGCACATAAGGCGTCTCGAACCGATTGCCGAGCGCGTTGGAATAACGGTCAGCGATACGCTGGCGCGCCTTGATCTCTTCCGGGTAGAGTTTCAGCTTTTCCAGCAGGATCGCAGCCTGGATCGTGTCGAGGCGGCTGTTCAGGCCGATGCGCTCATTGATGTATTTGTGCACACCCTGGCCGTGGACACGGTAGGAATTAAGCAGCCCGGCATAGTCGTCATTGTCGGTAAAGATCGCGCCTCCGTCGCCATAGCAGCCTAGCGGCTTGGCCGGGAAAAACGAGGTGGTGGTGATGTCGGCGATAGAGCCAGTCATCTGGCCCTTGTATGTGCCGCCAAACCCTTGGGCGCTGTCGTCGATAATCTTCAGGCCGGCGTCGCGGGCAATCGCCGTCAGCTCATCAAAGTCTGCCGGCAGTCCGAACAGGTCGACCGGGATGACGCAGGCGGGGCGCAGGCCGAGTTCGGAAGCATGCGCAATGGCGCGCTTGAGGCTGGCAGGGTCCATGTTGAACGTGTCGGGCAGCACGTCGACAAACACTGGCGTCGCGCCAACGAGAGGAACAACTTCGGCCGTGGCGGCAAAGGTGAAGGACGGCACAAACACCGCGTCGCCGGGGCCGACGCCGAGCGCCATCAGGGCCAGCTGGATTGCGTCTGTGCCATTGGCGCAGGACAGGCAGTGTCTGGCGCCACAAAATTCGGCGAGCTGCTTTTCGAGTTCAATCACCTGCCGGCCGGAAATATACTGGCCCTCGTCAAGCACGGTTGCGATGGCGGAATTGATGGAATCGCGAATGCGCGCCTGCTGGGCGGCAAGGTCGATAAACGGCAAATTCATGAATGAAAGCTCGCAAGTGATTTGGTCGGCGCCCTGATAACCGCTGCGTCCGGCAGTGGCAAATCAGCCATTGTTTCCGAATGATACGTTGCCGCATTGTCGCAGCGGGAGGCGAAGCGGGATTGCAAAGCCGCACCGGCGCGTTATGCCTGTGCAAGATCAGGGAAACCTCCCGCTTTGCCCGCCAACCACCCAACATCGAAATTTGCCGGTGAGCCCGGCGCGCCGGATTTCGCCGTAGCGCTGCTCGACTGGTATGATCGTCATCACCGCGATCTGCCCTGGCGGATTGCGCCCGCGGCGCTGCGTGCTGGCACACGGCCCGATCCCTATCGGGTGTGGCTGTCGGAAATCATGCTGCAACAGACGACCGTTCAGGCCGTAAAACCGTATTTTGCCGCGTTCCTCGGCAAGTGGCCCGATGTGGCTGCGTTGGCGGCTGCCGACACCGAAGACGTGATGAAGGCCTGGGCCGGGCTCGGCTATTATTCCCGCGCCCGCAACCTGAAGAAATGCGCGCTTGCGGTGGTGGAAGACCACGGCGGAACCTTCCCGTCGACGGAAGCCGAGTTGCGAAAGCTGCCGGGCATCGGCCCATACACGGCAGCGGCCATCGCCTCGATCGCGTTTGGCGAGGCCGCACCCGTTGTCGACGGCAATGTCGAGCGGGTGGTGACGCGCTTTGCGGCGATCGAAACGCCACTGCCTGACGCAAAGCCTGAAATCCGGCAATTTGTCGCCGACAGGCTCGATCCGGCGCGGCCGGGCGATTTTGCGCAAGCCATGATGGATCTGGGCGCAACCATCTGCACGCCGCGCCGTCCGGCCTGTGTGCTGTGCCCGCTGCGCGGTGGCTGCGCGGCGATCAGAAGTGGCGATCCGGAGCGTTTTCCACTCAAACCGCCGAAGGCGCAAAAGCCGCGGCGGCGCGGCGCAGTCTTTGTCGCGATCCGCCGCGACGGCGCGGTGCTGCTGCGCAAGCGGCCGGAAAAGGGGCTTCTGGGCGGCATGAGCGAGCCACCGACCACCGGCTGGACATCGCGCATTGATGGCGAGACCGGGGCTGACGCTGCGCCGTTCCGGGCGCTGTGGAAACAGGTGGGCTCGGTCGAGCACGTGTTTACCCATTTCGAACTGGAACTGACGGTCTATCGTGGCTATGTCGACGCCGCCCCGCTGCCTGGGCATTGGTGGTCGAAAAATGTCACCGGCGAGGCACTGCCCAACCTGATGCGCAAGGCGATAGAAGTGGCGCTGCCGGGCAGTTCCAAACAGCCTGTCAAACCGGCGAAGAGGAAATCATGAGTGAAATCCGTCACATCGTTTTCGATATCGGCAAGGTGCTGATCCACTACGATCCGAACATTCCCTACAGCCGGCTGATCCCCGATGAAGAACGCCGCCGCTGGTTTTTCGCCAATGTCTGCACCCATGACTGGAACATCGAGCAGGACCGCGGACGCAGCTGGCGCGAGGCTGAAGACCTGCTGATCGAAAAGTACCCGGACGAAGAGACCAATATTCGCGGCTTTCGCCAGAACTGGCATGAGATGGTGTCGCATTCTTACGATGACAGCGTCGCGGTCATGCTTGGCCTGATCGAGGACGGGCGCGATGTGACCATGCTGACCAATTTCGCCGGCGACACGTTTGCTGAAGCCCGCAAGCGCTGGGACTTCCTTAACCGCCCGCGCGGGGTGACGGTTTCAGCGGACATTGGTCTCATCAAGCCGGACAAGGCGATCTACGACCTGCACGCAAAGACCTTTGGGCTTGAGCCCGCGGCGACGCTGTTCATCGACGACGCTCCGGTCAATGTGGCGGGTGCAATCGCCGCCGGCTGGCAGTCGGTGCTGTTTGAAGGGGCTGGCAAGCTGCGGGCTGATCTGGCTGAACGTGGGATCGTCACAGCCGGGTAGACCAGGCTACGCCTCACCGTCGTCATTGCTGTCTTCAAGCCTGGCTTTCAGGTCCGCCAGCACGCGGCTTGCAGCCTCGATATCAGGGATGGACAAGCCGTCGGCGAGTGCATTCAGGCGCGGCGCGTAGAGCGCAAGCGCTTCCTCGTAGACCTTTCGCCCTTTGGTCGTAAACACGACCAGATGCGCGCGCTTGTGGTGCGGGTTCGGCTCAAAGGAGACGATCCCGTCCTTTTCCAGATCATTGACGATTCGCTGCACGTTCTGGCGGCTGGCGCCGAGGTCGCGCGCCAGCCAGGCTACCGGTTGCGGACGTTCGGCAAAGGCGATGGCGCCCAGAATCTGCCAGCGCGCGCTGGTCAGGCCAAGCGGCGCAACCAGCCTGTCGCCCCAGGAAAGCGTCAGATTGTTCACGCGGAAAAGGCTGAGAATGAGGTTGGTCAACGCCTCGCCTCCGGGAAGGGGCACATAATTCGCGTTTGTCATATAAACTCCCAATTGACAACATAATGTCAAATATGCAATTTGATGACTATACCGTTCGATTGTAGCAACGGCAAGCCATCGGAGTTTCCAGCCGTGAAGAAGATCATTCACCCGCTCGCCGGGACCGTCGCCCTGTTGACCATTGCCAGCTTCTGGCTGTCGACCGTCCTGTCTGAATTGTTTGGGTCGACGGCGGCGATCGTCGCGGTCAAATCCGCCATTCCTTGGGGTTTCTTGCTGCTTGTCCCGGCGATGGCTGCTGCTGGCGGGTCGGGCTTCGCATTGGCCGGAAAGGCGCGCACAGGTCTGGTTGGCGCAAAGATGAAGCGTATGCCGGTCATTGCCGCCAACGGCCTGCTGGTGCTGATCCCGGCGGCGCTTTACCTCGCCTCCAAGGCGAAAGCGGGCGAGTTTGACGGCTTATTCTATGCTGTGCAGGGACTGGAGCTTGTCGCAGGCGCAACCAATCTTGCGCTGCTTGGTCTCAACATGCGTGACGGATTCCGCATGAGCGGCCGGTTCACCCGTTCGAACGCAGCCCCGGTTGCGGCTAAACTGCTGGGAAGCGAAACAATCGCCGATGGTACGATGGTGTTCCGCTTCACCAAACCTGAAGGGTTTTCGCATCGCGCCGGACAGTCGGCGGCCTTTGCGCTTGGTGATTTGTCGCGGGTTTTCAGCATCGCCAGCGCGCCACATGAGCCGGACCTGCTTGTCGCTACCCGGATGCGCGACACCGATTTCAAGCGGGCGCTGAAATCACTGCAATTGGGTAACGTGGTGCGCATTGCCGGCGTCGGCGGGGCGATGGTGCTGGATGACAATGCGGCGCGTCCAGCGGTGTTTCTGGCCGGCGGCATCGGCGTCACTCCATTCTTGGCGATGGCCCGCGACGCAACCTCTCGTAACCTCCCGCAGCTCGTCACCATGTTCTACTGCAACCGCAAGCCTGAGGACGCAGCCTATCTTGAAGAGTTGCAGAACATTGCGGCGGCAAGCCCGACTTTCAAACTGGTGGCAACGATGACGGAACCGCAGAAATCCATCCAAGGCTGGACAGGCGAGACGGGCAGGATCGATGCGGCGATGCTGGCCCGCCATGTCAGCGATGTCCGCGCCCCGGTCTATTACCTTGCAGGGCCGGCAGGCATGGTCGACGCCACGCGAAAAATGCTGCTTGGCCTTGGCGTGGCCGGCAAGGACATTCGGTTCGAGGAATTCACCGGCTATTGAGCGGTTGGCTCAACCGGCCGGCTGCCAGTATGTCGGCAAGGCTTGGCGTTGACGCGCCCGACCGGAGAGCAGCACTAACTGCAGAACCGCAGCATTCCGTTCCGCGACAGGATGCTGCGGCGAGGAAAAGCTCCTCGCCATTGCCTATTTTGGAGTGCACTGCGCCAGTATCAAATCGATCGCTTCGCGCGCGGCGCGCTTGTCAGCTTCGCCGAATACCGAGACCAGCCAGCGATCTTCGCAGAACTGCGCAAAATACGGCTTTGCCGGATCGATATGGATCACGCGCTGGCACTGCCAGGATTTGCCGTCGAGCGAGATCGAGTCAATGGCAGGGTCGTCAGGCTGGCGTGATGCGGCTGTGGCGAAATCATCTTTTGGTCCGAGAAAGCGAACGCCGATGATTTTGGTGAAGTCGTATGATTTCACCGAAATCTGGGCGAATTCGCCTTTGCCTTGCGTTGCCGTAGTCTGAACGATCGAACATCCTCCCGGGCCGGGCGAGAGCACATTGCCGAGCGCGCCGCTCGGCAGATTTTGGATATCAAGATAGTTTCCGTCCTGGAGTTGCGGCGGCAGCGCCTCTTCCATGCCGCTGCCGGACGCAATCAGGGACATCGCCTTGAACAGCACGTCCTCCGGTTGCGCATTCGCCGCGACAGCCGACGCGGCAAGGATCACAACTGTGTTCAGCAGGCGTCTCATCGAAACCAGATTGCCACCAAACTGCCCTAACGGCAATCTGACCGGAAAGCATCAGACGCCAGTGCCGGTCATGCGGTCGCGCACGACCTGACGTGGCGAATTGATTGGTTTCGACTAACCCTGATCCTCAATGTGCCAAAGCGTCCAGCCAGTAAGGGCGTCGATATCTTGCACGCCGGTGACCTTGGCCGTCCGTGGATGGTTGTCCGCCGATTAAATTAACTTCATTTAGTTAATTGCGGGTTCGCTCTTGACGTGCGGTTCCGATCCAGTAAAACCGAATGAGATTAAATTAATGGACGAACTCCTGTTGCAGGAGGCGTAGCGTCGAATGGCAAGACCAAGAAAAGAAGATGCGCTCGACATCTTCCGCAGCGCGATTGAGCAAACCATTCTGCTGATCGAGGCACGAGGCGATTTCGACATCCCGCTGGCAGATGTCGCGGCTGCAATCGGATGTAGCGCGCCGGCTCTGTACGGGCATTTCCGGAACAAGGATGCGTTGTTGCGCGCCGTCCACGATGAAGGATTTGCGCGTCTATACGCCGGGAAACTGGCTGCCGCCGCCCGGAGTGAAGGAAGCGCCTATCAAAGGCTGCGCGAGGGCGGTCACGCCTATCTTCGCTTCGCGCTGGAGAACCCGGTTCTCTATCAGCTCATGTTCTCGCCGCCTGAGGTGCAGGAAATGGCATCGAACCCTTTCGAAACTGATGTGGGCCGCCGGGCGCTGGATTTCCTGGTGGAGAGTATCAAGGCCTGTCAGAGAGAAGGCTATCTTCCCGGTGCTGACCCTGACGATTGCGCCTTCGCACTTTGGTCGGCCGTTCATGGTGCGGCATCGCTCGTTCTGCAAAACCGGGCGCCAATTGGCGCAAGCAAGCCGGATATCGCCGGACGGTTGGTCGATACGATCATGACGTTTGTCGACAAGACGCGCAGCGAATGACAGCGCCGCCAGCGGCGGAACATGCCGCGGCCCAAGCAAATACCATAACAGGACACTGATCTCATGAATGTTTCCAATCGACGCCGTTTTCTGAAGTATGCGGGCCTTGGTTCCGCCGCGCTCATTGCTGGCGGTATCGGGTGGCAGTTCCGCCCCACCACACCAGCAGATTTTCCAGAAGATCGGCCTTTGTCTGCGGGCGATGGCCGCAGCCTGTTGGTGGTCTACGGATCCATGATGGGGTCGACCGGCCAGCAGGCGCGCTGGATGGCTGAAAACGCAAACTCGCTTGGCTACCGGACGCAGCTTGCGCGCGCCGAGAACGCGCCGCCACCAGACGAATTCGATGCCGTGTTGTTCGGCAGCGCCATTCAGGCGGGCCAATGGGTAGAGCCAGCACTCGACTGGGCCCGCCGGCATGGAGACGCTCTTGCAGCCAAGCCGCACGGCCTTTTCCAGTGCTCCATGACTTGCGCGGGAATGTTGATGTCGCGGCCTGACGGAAAACTCGCGCCAGAACAAAAGGCTGAATTGACCAAGGATCTTGCGGCATTGCATGAGGCTGCACCGCGGCTTGCCAATTCGCCGGTCGAATTTTTCCCCGGCCGGCTTGAATTTGCGCGGCTGACGCCAGTGCTGCGCTTGGGTTACCCTATCGTCTCCGGTTCAATCATGGATGGCGACCATCGCCGGCCGGAAGCCGTGCAGGATTGGTCGTCTTCCGTGCTGGGTTAGCCGGTCACGGCCATCCGGTCGCGCACGATCTGACGCAGCGCGTCGATCGGCTTGAGCTGGCCCTGATCTTCAATGTGCCAGAACGTCCAGCCATTGCAGGCGTCGAGGCCCTGAACCATCGCGCCAAGGCGGTGAATGGAGCCGGCGTCTCGGCCAAGCGACAGCGTACCGTCAGCGCGGACTGAGGCCGTCCAGCGGCGCTTGGAGTCCGAAACCTGAGCGCCTGGCGCAATCAGACCGGCTTCAATAAGTGTGCCGAAGGCGACGCGCGGCTCGGCGCGCTTGCCGCCCATCACCATCGTATCGGCGTCGGTCAACGGCTCGACGGCCGCAATGCGGGCGGTCGCAGCGTCGATATAGTTTTGCTCGCGCTCGATGCCGACGAAGTTGCGGCCGAGGCGTTTGGCGACGGCGCCAGTCGTGCCTGAGCCAAAGAACGGGTCGAGCACCACGTCGCCGGGCTTGGTTGACGACAGCAGCACACGCGCCAAAAGCGCTTCCGGCTTCTGGGTTGGATGCACCTTGTCGCCATTGCCGTCTTTCAGGCGCTCGCCGCCCGAGCAGATCGGAAACAGCCAGTCAGAACGCATCTGCAGGTCGTCGTTAGCCGCCTTCATTGCGTCGTAGTTGAATGTGTAGCCCTTGGCCGACTGGTCGCGCGACGCCCAGATCATCGTCTCATGTGCATTCTGGAAACGGCGGCCGCGGAAATTCGGCATCGGGTTGGTCTTGCGCCAGATCACGTCGTTCAAGATCCAGAAGCCGAGATCCTGAAGCTTTGAGCCGACACGAAAGATGTTGTGGTAGGAGCCGATGACCCAGATCGTGCCATTGGGCTTCAGCACGCGGCGCGCCGCGAGCAGCCAGGCGCGGGTGAACGCGTCATAGGCCTCAAACGTGTCGAACTGGTCCCAGTGATCGTCCACCGCATCGACCTTGGACTGATCAGGACGGTGCAGATCGCCATCGAGCTGCAGATTGTAGGGCGGGTCTGCAAAAATCACGTCGACCGATTTTTCGGGCAGTTTGTCGAGCGCTGCGACACAATCACCCTTGAGGATCGTGTTCAGCCATTCGGCGCGCTGGGGCAGGGGGGAAAGGTCGTCGAGGAGACGAACTGCAGACATTGGGGCACTCGCGATACTGGATACATTTACGCGCTGTTATGGTTACCCGTTTGCGTAAAGATTTAATGAAGCGCTGTGCCGGATTTGCTCTCCGCGTCATGATCGTCTATCGGCTGCGTCCATTCTTTCAGCGATTGAGACTATCAAATGCCAGCTCCCGACCTCGTCATTTTCGATTGCGACGGCGTGCTCGTCGATTCAGAGATTGTCGCTGCCCGAGCCGACGCGGAATTGCTCACCAAGGCCGGTTTTCCAATCGAGCCTGAGGAACTTGCCGAGCGCTATGCTGGAATGACGTTCCGCAACATCCTGCTGGAGATTGAAAAAGAGGCGTCGATCCCGTTCCAGGCGTCATTGATCGATGAAGAGCAGAAGCTGGTGGACAAGCGCCTGGCGCGCGAGGTGAAGGCAATTGACGGAGCGCGCGAGGCGGTGGCGATGACGCAGTCCAAACGTTGCGTGTGCTCCAATTCGAGCAAGGCCAGGCTTGAATTGATGCTGACCAAGACCGGCATCCTGCCCCTGTTTTCGGGGAACATCTTTTCGGCTGTCGACACGCCGGAGGTTAATCCGAAACCTGCCCCCGACATCTATCTCCATGCGGCCAGACAGATGCAGGCTGACCCGGCCAAGACATTCGTGATCGAAGACTCGGTGCACGGCGTGAATGGTGCACGGGCGGCAGGCATGCGGGTCATCGGCTTTACCGGCGCGTCCCACAGCTGGCCGGGCCACGCGGACGCATTGACGGAAGCCGGCGCGGAGACAGTCATCCATCGGCTGTCCGACCTTCAAGGCGTAGTCGCCGCCCTGTCGGAATGGTCGGACGACTGATCGCCAAGCAGCGAAGTTCTCGGTCTATTGCGCGTATTTAGAATCCGGACGGGAAATGGCGACGGTCTCTGCCGCCTGTTCCCACCGTCGATACGACGGGACAAGGTGTTGCAGCAGTTTCATCGCGATTTCGTCATCCTGATTGACGATTGCGGTGTGGATGTCGCTCAGAATTTTCTGAAGCAATCGATCATCGGCTGCAGGTGAGGTCACATAATTGTAGCCGCGGCCTGAGAACTCAGCGACCGTTTCGCGATCACTAGCCAATTCCTCGACCAGTTTTTCGCCGGGCCGCAGCCCGGTATAGGTGATCTCAATATCAACTCCCGGTTTGAAGCCCGCAAGCTGGATCATCTTTTCAGCAAGTTCAGCAATGCTGATCGGGTCCCCCATCTGCAGGACAAGAACCTGACCACGTTCGTTGGACGCCCTCAAGCCGCTTGCCGATGCCTGAAGAACGAGACGGACAGCTTCAGGAATGCTCATGAAATAGCGCATGACGTGCGGGTGGGTCACTGTCACGGGGCCGCCCCGGGCAATCTGGTTCTGGAAAATAGGCACAACTGAGCCATTGGAACCAATCACATTGCCGAATCTGACGGTTGTCAGCCGGGTCGTGGTCGATTTGACATCCATCGACTGGCAGTAAATTTCTGCGGCACGCTTGGTCGCGCCCATAATGCTGCGGGGATTGACCGCCTTGTCGGTGGAGATCAGCACAAACGACTTTGCGCCCGCCTCAATCGCTGCATTGGCCACATTGCGCGTGCCCAGCAGGTTTGTCTTGATCGCCTCGACGGGATTGTTTTCGACAATAGGCACATGCTTGAGAGCAGCGGCGTGAAAGATGACTTCCGGCTTGACGCGCGTGAACACACTGTTGATGCGTGTCTGGTCGCGCACATCTGCAACAATTGCGTCAATCTGGAACGTTGGCTGCTGACGCGTCAATTCCTGATTTACGCTGAACAACATGTGTTCCGAGTTGTCGGTCAACACCAGTCGTGCGGGATTGAAGTGCGAGACCTGACGCGCGAGTTCCGATCCAATCGACCCTCCGGCGCCGGTGATCAAGACACACTTGCCGTCGATCATTGTTGCAATGTCGGTCGTGCTGAGTTCGACTTCTGGCCGCCCGAGGACGTCCGCCAGATTGACCGGGGTCGGTTCAAGCGTCTTCGCCCCGACATGCCGGGTCAGCGTCGCTTCTGGCAGCAGGCTTACAGTCAGACCAGCGGAAGATGCAATTTTGACGATTCTCGACAATTGATGGCGATCAAGCCCGCGATCACCGACGACCAGCTCTTTCAGCTCGACGCCCCTCCGCTTGTTTCGCTCGACGATCGCGTCAACATCGTCGATGTGTCCGATAACCTTGACACCGTGAATGCGTGTTCTCAGGTTTCGGGTTGTATCTTCGACAACACCGACGACCTTGAGCGGCGCTTGCCTGTTCCTTGAAAGCGCCCTGAGGAACATTTCGGTGTCCTCGTTGAGGCCGTATAGCAAGACAGCGCGCGTATCGACGGGGATCGCATTCCGCATCGGTCCGAGCCGGCCTTCCTTTGCGAGGCGGAAAGCCATTCGTGTTGCGCCAAGACCCGTAACAAGCAGGCTAAAAATGACAATTGGCTGGGCGCGGGTCAGATATGCGCCTCTGTCGTAGAGGAAGCTTGCGATTGCATAGCCTGCCGTCAAAATGAATGAAGCTTTGGCAATGGCGACGACATCAAACACGGATGCGTAGCGCCATGCGCCCCTGTTCAAGGCAAACGCCAGGAAAATCACACCGCCGGCCACGCCAAACAGGCCGACGCGCACAAAAATGTAAGGAATCTGAAGTGTCGGCCAGACGCCAAATATCGCAGCATAGGAAATGAACAGGACTGCCGATGCCACCAGAATATCGTGGAACACGCCAAGTGTCCGCTTTACCCGGCCAGATGCGCCAAGCACAGAGGCCAACAGATATTCGATCACAGACGGACCATTCTTTAGGCGGCTGTCGTCTTGCGCACTGCTGGTGTTTGCTGATTCAATGCTCAACTTAATAGCCCCCGCTACCCGTACAGATCACCGAAAAGCGCAATTCGCTATTTGCAATATGATATGTTCAGAAACTTGCAGGCCAAGCCAATAATATCTGATGTCTTAGTATGCGCAGGGTTATATAGCAAAATAACTGTCAACGCCACCATGGCGGTCGCCAAAAAACATGCCCAGATTGCAGTGTGGACACCACGATCATTGTCATTTTGATTCTTTGGCATCGCAGTCCAGCAGGCTTCTTGTTGATTTTGTTGATTTTGTTGGTTCTAGCCGATCAGCGCTTCGAATAAAAGGCAAGCGGCACGGTTGATTTCACTACCCTTGATTCTTGCCTGAGGCAGATGTGAAGCGAATCTTTGATATGGCCGTCTCGCTCGCCGGCCTGATTATCTTGCTCCCGGTGATGGGCCTGATTGCCCTTGCGGTTGCCTTGACGTCGCCAGGCGGCGCCCTGTTTATTCAGACCCGCGTTGGCAGATATGAGCGGACGTTCAGTTGCTGCAAATTCAGAACGATGCAGACTGGCGCCCCTGTCGCAGGCACACACGAAGTTCCGGGTTCCTGGATGACGCCGGTTGGCGGTTGGCTTCGCAAGACCAAGCTGGATGAACTGCCGCAACTCTGGAACGTTCTAAAAGGCGAAATGAGCCTTGTTGGCCCGCGTCCGTGTCTGCCGGTCCAATTGGACGTCATTGCCGCACGCAGGCGTGAAGGAGTGTTTGCGATACGCCCTGGCATCACCGGTCTGGCGCAATTGCGCGGCGTCGACATGTCGACGCCGGACCTGCTGGCGGCGAATGACCGGGAATACATGGAACGGATGTCCCTGGGGCGGGACTTGTCGCTGATTGTGCGAACCTTTCTTCCAAGGACTGCGAGAGTTGACAAAGGCGGGCAGCATTGATGACGCCAATCCGGGTCAATGATCCAGCCGACGTCCGCATCCTTGTCACAGGCGCTTCAGGGTTTGTCGGGCGCAGTCTGGTTGACCGGCTGCTGGCGGAGGGTTTTGACGTTGCGCTGGCGCAGCGTTCGCTGGGCGCAGCAAATATTCCCGGGGCCAGATCGGTCATGATTGGCGAAATCGGGCCGTCAACGAATTGGCTTCCAGCAATCGAAGATCGGAATGTTGTCATTCATCTTGCGGGGCAGGTTCCTGCAAAAGGGGTGACCAGTGACAAGATGACAACCGTAAATGACCTGGGTACGGCGCAGCTAGCGTCTCAGTGCCGGGAAGCGGGCGTCGCAAGACTGATTGCCCTTTCCAGTATCCTTGCCGTCAGTGGCAATCAGTCTGACATCGTTCTCGACGACATGGTCACGCCGTCGCCAGATGCTCTCTACGGCATGTCGAAACTGGCGGCTGAGAGCCATGTTGAGGAATTTGCGCGCCTGGGAGGCGTCGGCATCTCACTGCGTCCACCCTTGGTCTACGCGCCGCACGCCAAAGGCAATTGGGCGATGCTGTTACGGCTCGCAGCCAGCGGTGCGCCGCTTCCTTTCGCTTCGGTCCGAAACCGCCGAAGCCTGATCTCTCTGGGAAATCTGATCGACGCAATTGTCGGGTGTGTGAAAACGCCTGTCCCGGCAAGTGGCGCCTATTGCGTCGCAGAGGCGCCAGCGGTCAGCCTGGCCCAGATTATTGATTCATTACGTAGGGGAATGTCGTTGCGGCCGCAATTGTTTGCGGTCAAGCCAGTCTATCTGGACAAGCTGCTCCGGATTGCGGGCAAGGCGGGCATGGCACAAAGCCTGCTTGGAAATCTCGAAGTTTCGTCTGTGCGGTTTAACAGTTTGTTTGAGTGGTCGCCGGCCCACTCTACCGTAGAGGGACTTGTTGCTTGCGGCCGCGACTTCCAACATTTGCCAGCAGCGAAACTAATGTGAAATTGACTTTGCCGGCGTTTCGCGACATTTGCAGTTGAACGCCAGCCAGCAGTGCGGTCCATTTCGGTCACAGAACAAAATCCGTATCCTGCAATCTTCGAAATGTGAACCGTTTGTTGAACAGCCGACCGATATTGCACCGTTTCGCGCCGCCCGGCATCGCGTCCGTCAACTCTTGGTTTGCCGGTTATGCGGTCACTGTGCCTGCGATGGCCGGATCACTGCTCACATTTCTGGTCATGTCGGCCGCCCTGTGGGGAGCCGTCAATGCAACCTATCGGCGCTATGATTTCCAGATACCGGTCCGGGCATTGCCTTTCGTCGTGGCGGCCCTGGCCTGTTTCGCACTCTATGCGATCACCGGGCTGATAGCCGAAAATCCCGCTGAGCTTCCGTCCAAGTTGCAACCTTTTTTTTTGCTCCTTGCTGTCCCTTTCTTTGTCGCCCGGTTTAGGGGATTTGATCCGGCGCGATCGTGGACCATGATGGTGAAGTATGCGCCGCTTGGGTCGCTTGCGGGGCTTGCCGCATTCTTCGCGTCTGGATCGGACGCCGGCGGGGCGGGGAACCAGAACGTCTACGGCGTCGCGATGACCGTGCTCGGCATGCTTTCGCTGACAGCGGTCCTGTCGGCCGGACAACGCGACAGGCTGCTTGGCTTTGTCGGCTATCTCATCGCTGTTCTGGCGGTTGTGCTCTCCGAGACCCGCACGATGCTGCCGCCATTGCTGTTGCTACCGGTTTTTGCGCTGTTCCTGGGCCCCAAACTCGACAAGCGGTGGATCATACTGGGCGGCGGACTGCTTCTCATCATTCTGATTGCGCTTGCGCCGCAGATTTCGCGTCAGGTCATGTCGGCGGTGGATGACGTAAAGACCATGGAGACCACGGAACAGATCAAGCCTGTAGCCGCCAGAATTGCCCTTTGGAATGGCGCCTGGAACGCGATCCTCGCTCATCCGATTGCAGGTTACGGGCTGCAGAACAAGATGAACGTTGTCTTCAGCCTGGTCGACACCAAGATGAAGCTGCCGTCTTATAACCACGTCCACAACGAGTTTCTCGACGCGATGGTGGCAGGTGGTGTGCTGGCCCTGGCCGGATTCCTCGCTGTGCTGTTGACGCCGCTCCGGATGATCGGTCTGTCGGCAAAGTCGAAGCAACAGGATTTTGTCATTTTGGGCATCATCACAATTTTCGCCACGCGCGCGCTGACGGGCAATGTCATGACCCACGATCTGGTCATAACCCTGTTCCTGTTTCCACTGATGATGGCGGCTGCTGCGAACACAAGCCCCGGTGTATGGGTTGCCTGGCGCGGCCGCGGCGCCGAGGTCCAGCGGCAATCGTGATGCCGGCGATGACTGACAAACGAGGAGCAGGTTTCCGGCGTCCGAAGGTTGCTGTGCTCATGGGTACTCACAACGGCGCCGCCCATCTGCATCAGCAGATGGCGTCGGTCGCCGTTCAGGAAGACGTAGATATTGAGCTCTGGGTCTCCGATGACGGATCAAGCGATGATACGCTCAAGGTCGTCAGCGAGTTCGCATTGTCTGGCGCGCTGCCTGTCAAGGTCGTCGAAGGCCCGCGCAGAGGTTTCCAGCGCAATTTTCTGTCGCTCGCATGCCGCGAGGAGATTTCCGCCGACTATTTCGCATTCTGCGACCAGGACGATGTGTGGCATGCAGACAAACTTCGCATTGCTATCGATCAGTTGGCCAAAGCACCTCCCGGCGACCCGGCGCTCTACATGTCCAGAACGCGAACGATTGACGTCAATGGCAGTGTTGTCGGCATGTCACCGCTCTTCAGGCGTCTGCCGTCGCTTGAAAATGCGCTTGTTCAGAGCATTGGCGGCGGCAACACTATGGTCTTCAATCAGGCAACCCGCAATCTCCTGATTTGTGCCGGATCTGATATCGATGTGCCAAGCCATGACTGGTGGACCTATCTCGCCGCAACGGCAGTAGGCGGTCATGTTGTTTATGATCCGGTCGCCCACATCGACTACCGGCAGCACGCTGGCAATATTGTGGGCGAAAACTCGTCAATGACTGCCCGGGTATTCCGGCTCAGAATCTTGCTCGGCGGGCGGTTCCGCCGGTGGATCGACAGCAACCTCATGGCGCTTCAGAGGATTGAGCTCCAAATGCTGCCGGAAAACCTCGCCAAGGTGCAGGAATTTGCACGAATCCGGCAGAGTGGATCAATGACAGACCGGGTGTGGATGTTACGCAGATTGGGACTTTACCGGCAGACAGTTTACGGGACGCTTTCGTTGGCGGCGGCAGCGGTCCTGAACAAGCTTTAGCAGGCTGCCAACGCCAACCGTCATGATATTCTGCGCCCTGCGCGATCGATAAATGCCGATCTGGTTTGCCTCCGGGCCGGCCATGCTTGCGCTTAAAATGTAGATCGGCTAGGACCAAACGGCAGGTGATTGGCAACTCTTGCAGGTCCGCCGGGCCGCTAGTCTGTAAATATGCTCATGCGTGGATAATCTATTATGAAGGGAATTGTTCTGGCAGGCGGTAGTGGAACAAGACTCTATCCGCTGACCTTGGCCGTCTCGAAACAAATCCTGCCTATCTACGACAAGCCGATGATCTATTATCCGCTGAGCGTATTGATGCTGGCTGGCATCCAGGAAATCCTCATTATTTCGACGCCGAGAGACTTGCCGGCATTCCAGGCATTGCTCGGTGATGGATCCGAATTTGGATTGTCGCTTTCCTATGCTGAGCAGCCCCAGCCTAACGGCCTTGCAGAAGCCTTCATTATCGGCCGGTCGTTCATCGGGAATGATTCAGTGTCGATGATCCTGGGTGACAACATTTTCTTCGGCGCTGGCCTGCCTGAAGTCTGTCAGCAGTCGGCCCAAGCCGAAAGCGGCGCAACGGTATTTGCATACCACGTAGATGATCCCGAGCGTTATGGTGTTGTGTCTTTTGACAAGGTCACAGGTCAGGCGCACACGATTGAAGAAAAACCGGTGAAGGCGAAATCCAACTGGGCCGTCACTGGTCTCTATTTCTACGACAATGACGTTGTCGATATTGCGTCCTCGATCGCGCCATCGGCGCGTGGCGAACTCGAAATTACCGCGGTTAACAATGTCTATCTGGAGCGCGGATCTCTGCGGGTCCAGAGACTAGGCCGCGGCTATGCCTGGCTGGACACCGGAACCCATGACAGCCTGCATGAAGCATCGGCGTTCGTGCGAACGCTGGAGCACCGCCAGGGGATTAAGGTCGCCTGCCCGGAAGAAATTGCGCTTGATCAGGGCTGGGTTTCGGCTGAACACGTCTTGCGGCGCGCAGCGACCCTCGGCAAGAACGAGTATGCGACTTATCTCCGGCGGCGGATTGCAGAGCTGGCCGAGGAATAGACATGAAAGTTCGCGAATTAGGCCTAGGTGGCGTCGTCGAGTTGCTGCCCGAACGCTTCGGGGATGCGCGCGGCTATTTCAGTGAAACCTATAATTTCAACCGTATGCAGGCTCTTGGGCTGGACATGGTGTTTGTCCAGGACAACCATTCCTATTCGGCAGACAGGGGCGTTCTGCGCGGCCTCCATTATCAAATGCCACCACACGCCCAGGACAAGCTGCTGCGTGTGGTGCGCGGCAGGCTGTTCGACGTTGCGGTTGATATCCGGCGTAGTTCGCCAACTTTCGGCAAATGGGTCGGACTTGAGATTTCGGCCGAAAAGGGCAACCAGATCCTGGTTCCCAAAGGGTTTGCCCACGGTTTCGTGACGCTCGAAGACGATACCGAAGTGCTTTACAAGGTGTCCGACGTCTATTCGAAGCCGGACGACCGGTCGATCCGTTTCGACGACCCGGCGATTGGCATTGAGTGGCCGGTCGACTTGGACAAGGTAAAACTGTCTGAAAAAGACACAATGGCGCCGCTTCTTGCCGCATCGGAGGTTTTCCCGTGAGCAGCCCCAAGCTGAATGTGCTGGTAACCGGCGGTGCAGGTTTCATTGGTTCGGCCGTATGCCGGCATCTGGTCGGCGCAGGCTACAACGTCACGAATGTCGACAAGTTGACCTACGCTGGCAACCTTGCCTCGCTTCGCTCGCTGGAGAACGCCGCCAATTACCGCTTTGATCAGGCCGACATCTGCGATGATGCATCTGTTCTCGCCATCATGCGCCGCGACAATATCGATGTCGTGATGCATCTTGCTGCCGAGAGTCATGTTGACCGGTCGATTGACGGTCCAGGCGCATTTATCGAGACCAACATTGTTGGCACGTACAGGATGCTGAATGCGGCTCTTGAACACTGGCGCGGCATGGACGACGCCAAGCGCGAGGGCTTCCGCTTCCACCATATTTCGACTGATGAGGTGTTTGGCGATCTGCCGTTTGACAGCGGTATCTTTACTGAAGAAACTCCGTATGCGCCGTCGTCCCCCTATTCGGCGTCCAAGGCGGCGTCCGACCATCTGGTTCGCGCCTGGCACGAGACGTATGGTCTGCCGGTCGTGCTGTCGAACTGCTCCAACAATTACGGGCCGTTCCATTTCCCGGAAAAGCTGATCCCGCTGGTCATTCTCAATGCGCTCGATGAAAAGCCATTGCCGGTCTACGGTGCCGGCGCGAATGTGCGGGACTGGCTGCATGTCGAGGACCACGCGCGTGCACTTGAGCTAGTTGCCATGCGTGGTACGATTGGCGAAGGCTACAATGTCGGCGGCAACGCCGAACGAACCAACCTTTCCGTTGTCGAGACGATTTGCGACATCCTCGACAGCCGCGCGCCGCGGTCCGGCGGCCGCCGCTATCGCGATCTGATTACATTTGTCACTGACCGCCCCGGCCATGACCGGCGCTACGCAATTGATGCGTCAAAGATCAAGCGCGAGCTCGGCTGGGAGCCCGTAGAGACGTTTGATACAGGTCTTGCGCGAACAATCGACTGGTATCTCGCCAACGAGTGGTGGTGGGGCCCGATCCGTAACCAGAACTACGCCGGTGAGCGCCTCGGCAAAGCAAAGCAAGCCTGATCCATGAGGATAGTAGTTACCGGGCGCGAAGGGCAGGTGGTCTCGTGTTTGAGCGAGGCGGCCAGCGCCAATCCTGACATTACGCTCATCCGGCTTGGCCGGCCTGATCTCGATCTGGCGGAGCCGGACACGATTGGTCCGGCCATCAAGGCCGCAGCTCCGGATTTTGTTGTGTCGGCTGCAGCCTATACGGCTGTCGATCAGGCAGAAGACGAACCTGAACTGGCGTTTCGCATCAATGCCGATGCGGCGGGGGCGGTTGCCGCTGCTGCAGCGGAACTTGGCGTGCCGGTGTTGCATCTGTCGACCGATTACGTGTTTTCCGGGGATCTCGACAGGCCGTACGCCGAAACGGATCCGACCGGGCCAACAGGCGTCTACGGTGCGTCGAAACTGGCAGGCGAGAAAGCCGTCGCAGCCGCCAATGCGCGCCATCTGATTTTCCGGACAGCCTGGGTCTACAGCGTCTACGGCAAGAATTTTTTGAAAACGATGCTGCGGCTCGCTGAAACACGCGACGAAATCAGCGTCGTTTCCGACCAATGGGGAAATCCAACGTCAGCCCATGACATCGCCCAAGCCATTTTGCAGGCCGCAGCAGTGATACAGGCAAATCCGCAGTTTGCCTCATGGGGCGTTTATCACCTGGCCGGCTCTGGAGAGACCAACTGGAGTGGCTTTGCTGCGCGCATTTTTGAGGCGAGCGCGGAAGTTGGAGCGCCAGCGGCGGCCGTTGTGCCAATCAGCAGCTCAGAATTTCCGTCCAAGGCGAAACGGCCCGCCAGTTCCCGTCTGAATTGCCAGCGGCTCGGCGACGTATTTGGATGGACGGCGCCAGACTGGAAAGATTCTAGCCGCCTGGTCGTCGAGCGTCTCTCACGCATCTGAACCGGCGTTCGTCTGCGCCGCAGGTCAGCATTTTCAAAAAGAACATCACGGTTTGTCCCCCTGCTTGTGGCCGGCATTACCCTGCCGGCAGGTCAACGCACAGGACACAAACGTGATGGAACATTCGCCAAACCTGCAACTCCCTTATCTGGCGCCAGCACAGGCGCAAAAACACGTCACTCACAACGAAGCGATCAGAATGCTGGATGTGCTGACGCAATTGGGGGTCGTCGACAGGACAAGTACAGTGCCGCCGGCGTCTCCTTCTGACGGCGCCCGCCATATCGTCTCTGCCGGAGCAACAGGCGCATGGGCGGGCAGAGATGGCCAGATTGCAGCATGGCTGGACGGGGGCTGGGAATTCTTCGCGCCGCGCCCCGGCTGGCGCGCCTATGTTGCCGATGAACAATCGATTGTTGTCTACGACGGGTCGGACTGGATCGAGATTGCCGATACGCTCAGATCGCTTCAGAACCTGTCCTTGCTGGGCATTGGTACCGAGGCAGATGCCGTGAACCCGTTCGCAGCAAGGACGAACAAAGCGCTCTGGACGGCGCGTTATGCGTCAGAGGGCGGGGATGGCGATCTTCGCTACACCATGAACAAGCAGGCAACCGGCAACACATTGTCGCTGATGATGCAATCGAACTGGTCTGGCCGTGCCGAAATTGGCCTGGTTGGGTCCGACGATCTCGCATTGCGTGTAAGCGCTGATGGCATTGGCTGGAAGAATGGGCTGAGGCTCGACAAGTCGACGGGATCTGCGAGCTTTCCAAGCGGCATTGTGCATGCAGAGAGCGGTCTGCCGACGCGTGGGATCATTTTCACACCGGGAGGCGACGGGCAGGTGTCGATCTGGCGGCTGGACGTTTCGCACGTACAAAATCCCAGGACGGCTGCAATCTCGTCAGTATCAGGCGACACAATCACGCTTGCGGCGGCGGACGTCCCGCTTTTCGGCCGCTGGACCGGCATGATGTCCGGCGTCGCGTTTGTAAGAATCTGGAACATCAGCAAATCGCCGGCGCAAAGCGCCTGGCTGACGGCAAGCCCGACCTCGACGACATTGCAGGTCAGACAGGCTTCCAGCATCGCAGGGTGGACAGGTGGCGAAACCTTGCAAATCGGCGATCCGCTCGCAACGACGCCCGGACGGGTGGTGGCGATCGACATATCGCCGGTGATGATTGCTCTTTGTGGCGCGGCATTCCGGCAGTCTGGCGTTGTCGTAAAATCACATATTTCAGGCGCCTCGGGCGACGGCCTGTCGCTGTCGGCGAATGGCATCTCCGGGTCGTTCATCTCAGTCGCGACAACAGGGGCAGGCGACGGAACGACGCTGGTGCCAACGACAGAACTATCGCCGATCTCCAATTCGAACCTGCTATTTTTGCGCGAGACGGTTGCCGGTGCGGCGACGCTTGAGTTGGTGAGCATTGTTGCGCTGGTGGCATAAGCGATATTGAGCGGGCAGTCTGGGGCCCGTCCTGGCTCCAGACGCGGCTGCGCCGCTTCCCGTCAAACTCTATGCGGAGCTTGTGTTTGCTTGCACATCGGCAGATTTCACAATCGCGACAGTTTGACCTGTGGTTGTAGCTTGTGCGGCATGGCAACTGATCGTTTCCCGGGTGAGGCGGCAAACAAATGACGCGCTGTCTTGTTTATGGCGTTTTCTGGTGAAACGGGACTTGCGGTCGATGCCGGTTCGATTGACCGTAAGCAGGGCAGGAGCAGTTCGGAATGCAGATACCCAACATAAGGCTGCCTTGGCTGCGGTTTCTCGTCCGCTACCGGATGACGGCCCTCGGCCCTATCTGGCTGCTGATCGGCCCCTCGCTGTTCATTGCCGTACTCGGATTTCTATATGCCGAGATTGGCACTGCCGACCCGTACGTATTCATACCTCATCTTGCGGCCGGACTTGTGTTGTGGACGCTGATAGCGGGTCTGGTGACAGGGTCGACAACGGTGTATCAGCGCAACCGGGCAGACATTATGCAGGGCGGTCAGACCCTGGGGGATGTTGTGACAAACGACGTGATCACAACCCTGCTGGGCTTTCTGCATCAGGTTCCGATTGTTGTCGTAGTCTTCCTCATCTACCGCGTTCATTTGGGGTGGACAGCATTGTTGTCGATCCCCGGCATTGTGCTGATCGTCGCCAACGGGGTCTGGGCAACCCAGGTATTTGGCGTTTTCGGCGCCAGATTTCGTGATCTGTCCGAGATTTTCTCGGCATTGATGCGGATTGCGTTTCTGGCGACGCCGATCCTGTGGATGCCTGGCCCAGACACCAAAGGCACCGTGATGGGCGCCTTTCTCACGTATAACCCGTTTTACCATTTCATGGAGATCGTCCGCGCTCCCCTGCTGGGAAACCCGATCAGCCCCTTGACGTGGGGTGTCGTGATATCCACCACCGTGATCGGCTTTCTTCTTGCATATCTGGTGAACAGGCGGTTTTCACGATACGTCCCGTTGTGGATATGATTTTGGATCACGGCCGCCAGTGAATGCGGGGGAATTTGGCAATGAAACCTGCGCAAGTCACAGCAGATTCTCCGGCGGATGGTGTGCCGGCGGTCAATCAGCCGCCTCGTTCGCAACTGCTGATCGACGCACGCGGTATCAGCCTGCACATCCCAATCAGTCTGCCGGCCGAGCGAAACCTCATGTCAAACCCGAGGCGGCTGATAACAGATCTTTATCTGTCCAAGTCCCGGCGGAAGATAGCGACCTTGCTGGACGGTCTGAGTTTTACACTTGCGCCGGGTGAGCGCCTTGGGTTGATCGGACCTAACGGCGCCGGGAAATCGACCTTGCTTCGAGTATTGGCCGGCATTTATCGGCCAAGCAACGGGAACCTTACGGTCAACGGAACTGCCAAGGGCCTGTTTGACATCGGTCTGGGCATGATGCCGGAAGCGACAGGCCTGGAGAATATCTACCTGCGCGGCTACCAGATGGGTCTTGGATCCAGAGAGATACGCGAGCTGATCCCGCAAGTGCTCGAGTTTTCCGAACTTGATGGCGAGCTTGAAAAGCCGCTGGCGACCTATTCGACGGGCATGCGGTTGCGGCTCGCGGTGGCTGTTTCGACCATGATAGAGCCGGACATTCTGCTTCTGGATGAATGGATCGGGACTGGCGATGCCCGGTTCAACGCGAAGGTGACCGAGCGTATGATGAGCCTGGTCCAAGCCAGCCGGGGCATGATCATCGCCACTCACAATGTAGGGCTGATGAAGTCGCTTTGCTCGCATGGTCTTGTCATGCAAAAGGGAAAGGCAGTGTATTACGGAGAAATCGATGAGGCGCTGCATTGCTATAGGACCGTTGTTGCCCCGCCAAAATGAGCAATAACTCTTTTGTTGCAGGATCTCTCCGTGCATTCGAGCAATCTGCATTGTGTCTTGAGCGAGCGGAATTCTGCCGGAGTAGAGCTTCATCCTAACAATCAGCTGCATCTGCTTGTTCTGAAACAATCCAGGTTCTTCCTGAGTTCCATCGGTCATTCGTCCAATCCGCTATTGAAATAGCGTCGACATACATGGCAGAAACGCCCATAACGTGGGTCGATGTCAGTCGATCAGAACTTGGATATCGCGCATTGGCCAGTGCGGCTTTCCGTAACTTGAATGCCTTTGCGAGCACGGATCGAATCTCATGGTAAAATCTGTCAGCAAGACGCGCCTTTCAAAGAGGTCGGTGCCCAAATCTGCGACGCCGGGTCAGATCGAGGACGAAAGCACGCCCCGCTCGGCCGCTGCCTCAAGCAGCAAGCCTCGCGCTGTCAAGCAACCAGCCAAGGTTGCGAAGACGCCTGCGGCCAAGGTCAAGAGCGCGGCAACTGCCAGCAAGACTGCAAGCAGAACGCTGATCATCGTACTCGGAGCGCACCGGTCTGGGACCAGCGCGCTGACAAGGCTGTTGAGCATGGTCGGCGCAACACTCCCGCGCCGATTGATGGGGGCAGGTCCAGGAAATCCAACCGGCCATTGGGAGCCCGTCCGCCTGGTCGAATATCACGATCAACTGATGAGCGAGCTGGATTCGTCATGGTACGACTGGTCGCCCCTTGATCTCAAGAAATTGTCGGTCGCACGGCGCGAGCGCGTCGCGAACGATATTGCCGAGATCGTCGCTGAGGATTTCGGCAATTCGACCCTGGCAGTAGTCAAGGATCCGAGAATCTCGCGCTTCCCTGGAGCTTTCATTGAAGCGGTCAAAAGCGCTGGTTGGTCTCCGGTAGTCGTCCTAGCTTACCGGAATCCACTCGATGTTGTTGCTTCTCTGATCAAGCGCGATGTTTTTTGGCCGGAAGGATACGATCGCACTGACGCAGCGCTGATCTGGCTGAGCCATATGCTGGAGTCGGAAAAGGCGGCGCGCGAACTTCCGCGCGCCATCGTTTCCTATGAGGCAGTTGTTGCAGATCCCGTAAAAGCGCTCGCCGGGGTCGTCGGCGAGCTGAAGATACGCGCCCCCAAAACGGTTAAGGAACTCGCCGGCGACATCACCGGATTCATCGATCCTGCCCATCGCAACCATCTGCATCGGCCCGACGACGTGCTCATCGATCCTGATTTGAGTGGCTGGGTTGCTGATACCTATGCCGCCCTTCGCGATCTGGAGGCAGGGCGCAACTTGAATGACGCCTACGAAACCCTTGATCGCGTCCGCAACGAGTTCATGGCGGCAATGCCTTTGTTGAAAGCGTCAGCATCGGCGCGCTTGGCAGCTCGTGAAGAAGTGCGTTCTGCCCGGCGGCAACTCGAAGCGCTTGGCATTGAGCGAAACGCCCAGATAGAGCAACGGGACGGCAAGATCGCTGAAATTCAAAAGCAGATTGAAGCGTTCGGAGACCAAGAAAAGGCGCTGCGCGGGCAGGTAGACCAGACGCAAGCGGAGTATGCCGCGTTGCAGCAGGTTCACGACGAGACGGTGGCGGAGCGTGACGCTTCGACTGTAGCAATCGCTGAATTTCAAAAGCAGATTGAAGAGTTCGGAGACCAAGAAAAGGCGCTGCGCGGGCAGGTAGACCAGACGCAAGCGGAGTATGCCGCGTTGCAGCAGGTTCACGACGAGACGGTGGCGGAGCGTGACGCTTCGACTGTGGCAATCGCTGAATTTCAAAAGCAGATTGAAGAGTTCGGAGACCAAGAAAAGGCGCTGCGCGAGCGGATAGAACAAGCGCAAGCGGAGCATGCGGCGCTGCAGCAGGTTCACGACGAGACGGTGGCGGAGCGTGACGCTTCGACTGTGGCAATCGCTGAGTTTCAGAAGCAGATTGAAGAGTTCGGAGACCAAGAAAAGGCGCTGCGCGAGCGGATTGAACAAGCGCAAGCGGAGCATGCGGCGCTGCAGCAGGTTCACGACGAGACGGTGGCGGAGCGTGACGCTTCGACTGTGGCAATCGCTGAGTTTCAGAAGCAGATTGAAGAGTTCGGAGACCAAGAAAAGGCGCTGCGCGGGCGGATTGAACAAGCGCAAGCGGAGCATGCGGCGCTGCAGCAGGTTCACGACGAGACGGTGGCGGAGCGTGAAGCTTCGACTGTGGCAATCGCTGAGTTTCAGAAGCAGATTGAAGAGTTCGGAGACCAAGAAAAGGCGCTGCGCGGGCGGATAGAACAGGCGCAAGCGGAGCATGCAGCGCTGCAGCAGGTTCACGACGAGACGGTGGCGGAGCGTGACGCTTCGACTGTGGCAATCGCTGAATTTCAGAAGCAGATTGAAGAGTTTGCAAGCCGGGAACAGGATTTGCGATCTCAGATCGACAGAGTGCAAGCTGACAATGCCTTTCTAGAGTCAGCCAATTTGCGGTCAGTGTTAGAGCTTGATTTGGCAGCTTCGACCACTATGGAGGCAAAAGAAAGTGAGCGGTTGGCGACCGCTCGATACACGCAGTCCCAGGCTGAAATCGAAGATCTCGGGCGTTGGGGGCAGGAGTTGAAAATAGCTGCTGCCGATGCTGGCGCCAAGTTGGCGATTGCTGAAGAACAAGTTTTACTTGAGCTTGCTGAAAATGAAAGACTGCGCACGGAGGTCCAGCGCCTGGAGGAAAAACTTGCCCAGGCAGAGACAAGTGTTGCTGCGGGAGCGAGGGCGAGTGTGGGCGACGTCGAAGGCGCCGTTGAAGTGCTGTCGAGCCGTAAAGATGTCGATGCCTTTGTCCTGCGAGAAGCGCTTGCCGAGCAAACGCGCGTGACGGAATTGCTATCCCAGCGCGAGGATGAACTGGACGTTGCACGCCAGTCATTGTCAGACATGATGGGGGAACTCGATCAAGCGCACGAAGCCTACCGCAGTTCAACGTCTTGGAAGCTCACCGCGCCATTGCGGGGAATCCGGACAGCAGCAATTCAGGTTCTCCAATTGCCGCGTCGGTCCGTCCGTGTCGTGAGGAAGGTTTACCATGCGATTAGGATTGCGGGTGGCCCTTTCCGGGCATTGCGCAAATTTGGAAGCGTTATGCGCAACGAAGGGTTCAAAGGTGTCCGGTGGCGCCTGAACTACGCGGAACAGGAACGCGTTGCTTACCTAGAAGATGGAGGCCCAACACCGGCACATCGAGGATCGAATATTGCGTCTGCTAGCCAAGGCCGCGGGCTGCTGCGATCAAAATCAGGCTCTCGTGGGGGCACCTTGAATGTCGCGGCAACAGAGTCTTCCAAAGATCCAGAGTTTGTTCCGCGCGCTGAAAGCTCGTTTGGCCTCGAGAACAGCCCCGTGAGCGTGATTGCGTTCTACCTCCCGCAGTACCATCCGATCCCTGAGAATGACAAATGGTGGGGGGCTGGTTTTACCGAATGGAGCAACGTCGCGCGTTCTCGTCCTCAGTATGAAGGGCACTATCAACCCCATGTGCCGGGCGAGTTGGGGTATTACGACTTGCGGTTGGCGGAGACGTTCACCGCACAGGTAGAGCTTGCAAAGTTGTATGGTGTTAACGGGTTCTGCTTCTATTTCTATTGGTTCGGTGGTCAAACGCTGTTGGAAATGCCCCTGGAGAAATATCTGGGCAATAAAGATCTGACTCTTCCTTTCTGCCTGTGCTGGGCCAACGAGAACTGGACGCGCCGATGGGATGGAATGGACAGCGATGTGCTCATGGCACAGAGCCATTCCCCAGAGGATGACATCAATTTCATTTCGCATCTTTCGAAATATCTCGCCGATGAACGTTACATCAGGATCGGCGGCAAGCCGCTCGTGATGATCTATCGCCCGAACCTGTTGCCGAATCCCCGCGAGACGGCGCAACGGTGGCGCGACTGGTGTCGAAATAATGGACTGGGAGAAATCTACCTGGCCTACACGCAGTCGTTTGAGCGGGTTGACCCTGCTGAATACGGTTTCGACGCTGCGGTCGAGTTCCCGCCGAACAACTCAAACATCAGCAATGTGACTGAGATTGCTAAAACAAATGAGGGCTTCGCCGGCCAGGTCTATGATTGGCGCGACTTGGTTCACCGGAGCGATACCTATGTGGATCCCGGATACAAACTGTTCAGGGGGGTTAACCCGGGGTGGGACAACGCTGCGCGCAAGCAGGAGCGGGCGAGCATTTTGGCCCATTCATCTCCCTCTCTTTTCGAACGTTGGACAAAAAATGCAATTCGCGATGCTTTGAAGAACTCGAAGGACCCTGATGATCGCATTATTTTCGTCAATGCATGGAACGAATGGGCGGAAGGCGCGCATCTCGAGCCAGACCAGAAGTATGGATATGGATATCTTGCTGCCCTGAGTCGAGCGCTCGCGTCGGAATGTGCGGACGCCTCAATCCAAGCCCCCCTTGCGCAGGACCGATCGAACTCCGTCGCAGTGATTGTTCATTGCTTCTATATGGACGTATTTGAGGAAATATTACAGCGGCTGAAGGGTTTTCCGCGGCAGTTCCACCTTTATGTCACGGTGCCGCCTGACCGCGCGAAATCAGCCCGCGAGGTGCTGCAGAAGTGTGGAATGACTGCAAAAGTAATTGAAACTCAAAATCGTGGACGTGACGTTTTACCCTTCTTAAAGGCGGTGCGTTTGGCTCGCGGGTATGGCCATGACTTGGTTCTCAAGTTGCATACAAAGAAATCGGTTCACCGCGACGACGGTCATGTCTGGCGCAACGACATGTTTGACCAGCTGCTTGAACACGAAAATTCAGAGCGCATATTGTCTGCATACGACGCAGACGAACGTTTAGGTTTGGTTGGTCCCGACGGACATGTCGTATCAATGGATACCTATATTGGCTCAAACCGGGAGAGCATCGTCGAGCTTGCAGGACACATGGGGCTGACCTCGGTCAAGGACATTATGCGAATTCCGTTTGTAGCGGGCACGATGTTCTATGTCAGAATTGCTGCAATTGATCGTCTGGTTAATCTGCGCCTTAACGATTTCGATTTTGACGTCGAGGCTGGCCAAATCGATGGAACATTGGCGCACGCGGTCGAACGCGCGTTTGGAATCAGTTGCGTGCTCAGTGGTATGCAGGTCGCGTCATTGGCAAGCATTCGCCGTGGAGGGGCAGTATCGGTGAACCGCGCATATGGATATGCCGCGCCATCGTGAATCCAAGCCGGTGCCTGCTGATTTCTTGTTATTGGAAGAGATATGAAAAAGATAATATTACACGTTGGATTGGGAAAGACTGGCACAACTTCTCTCCAGCGCTATTTGGCACGCAACGCCAAGCAATTGTCTGATCATGGAATTCTTTATCCAGAAACCGGCCGTGTTGATGATGGTCATCACAATTTGTTTCCGCTAGGTATTAGCGTGACGCACGAAATATTAGAGAAACTATCTCGTGAAGTGGCTGAAAGCGGAAAATCTTCAGTGCTTATGTCGTCCGAAAACGCCTATTACTCTGTCGATTCGATTTCGCATTTACGCGAAGCTCTGGGTCTTGATCTGAATATTGTATTATACATTCGTCCCCAGATTGAAGCGATATTTTCAACATATCTCCAACGGCAGCGAATAAACCTGCCTTATTCCGGAACGTTGAGGGAATTTTACAGACTGCACCGGAGGTCGTTTTGTTTTGAAGAGCGCCTGCGCTCCATTTGCGCAGCAGCGAATGACCCGCATCCTGAAGTCAGGCTGTACATAAATGGTTATGCGAAGGACGATGTCGTCTCTGATTTTCTCAATTTCTTGGGGCTTTCGAAATTGAAGGAGAATAATGTTACTGAGAGAGATAACACCAGTCTCCATCCTTGTTTCTCAAGATTGATTTCTTTGATGGATCAAGACAAGAGTTTTTCGTCTTCAAGAACGGAACTAATTAATTTGATGATTGAAGAATCGTCACTGTTGGCTAAGCAGAAATCTGCAAGTGCCATCATGGATGAGTCACTTATGACAGAGATTAGAAATTTCTATCAAGATTCAAACCTGAGGTTATCTGAAAGTTATCTATCTGAGGATATTCGAGGAGCATTTGTTGATGCTTTTGCCAAATGATATGATAGCATAGAATATTTGGGGTTGTATTATGTTGCGTGCCTATCCTGGATATTGTTGCATTTGCGAGAGGAGTGTTTCGTTCAGCTCTGAGAGTTCTTGGCTCCGCGAGGGGTTGGCGTGCAGTGGATGCAGGTCAGTGCCTCGGGAACGTGCTTTGGCATTGGTCCTGGAGGAACTTTCTCCGAAATGGCGCAAGCTTTCGATCCATGAATCGTCTCCAGCAAAAAGAGGCATTTCGCCGAAACTGAAAAAAGAATGTCCGGGATATATAGAGACGCAATTCTATCCTGGGCAGCCGCTTGGGCAGGTGATCAAGGGTTTTCGCAATGAGAATGCAGAAAAGCTGACTTTTGCGGACAGCTCGTTCGATCTCTATATAAGCTTGGACTTGATGGAGCACGTGAATCGACCGGATCGCGTATTCCAAGAGGCGGCCCGTACACTGAAACCTGGCGGCTTGTGCCTGTTTACGACGCCAACATACAAGGAGCGGGTACAAACGCAGCGCCGGGCATTGTATAAGGAAGACGGTTCGGTTGATTTTATGGGTTTCAAACCGGAATATCACGGTAACCCTGTCTCGGATGACGGGGCATTGGTGACGTTTCACTTCGGGTATGATTTGCCTGAGCTTATCGGACAATGGTCTAATCTGGATACGAGACTGTATCGCTTTCACGACAAGTATCATGGAATTATCGGCGAATTCACTGAGGTCTATGCTTGTTGGAAACGCTGATCCACAATCATGACCTGCTATTGGCCTCAAGTTAGCAAACCCACACCGGTCAAAGCTGGTTTTCAGGAATATTCTTTCCGATAGCGTCCTCTTTGTGTTTCATACGTTGTTGTCCTATGCGCCGGGGGCGTCTAGAACCCGCCGCAATTGGCCGCCATGACGCGGCGGCATTCACAGTGGATCAATCATGACAGCGCGCATGTCGCACCTGCAACGGCTCGAAGCCGAGTCGATACACATTTTCCGCGAGGTCGCAGCGACCTTCTCCAAGCCGGTCATGCTCTATTCGGTGGGCAAGGATTCGTCTGTCATGCTGCGGTTGGCGATGAAGGCGTTTTATCCGGCCAAGCCGCCATTCCCGTTTCTGCACGTTGATACGCGCTGGAAGTTCCGCGAGATGATCTCGTTCCGCGACCAGATGGCCAAGGATCTCGGTTTCGACCTGACGGTCCATATCAATCCCGACGCAATCGAGCAGGACATCAGCCCGTTTGTACATGGCTCGAACCTGCATACCCACATCACCAAGACGGTGGGACTGCGCCAGGCGCTCGACAAGTATGGCTTTGACGCTGCCTTTGGCGGCGCGCGCCGCGACGAAGAAAAGAGCCGCGCCAAGGAGCGCATCTTCTCCTTCCGCAACGCCCAGCATGGCTGGGATCCAAAGAACCAGCGGCCGGAAATGTGGAAGATCTACAACACCCGCGTGGCGCCCGGTGAATCGATCCGGGTGTTCCCGCTGTCGAACTGGACCGAACTCGATATCTGGCAGTACATCCTTCAGGAAGACATTCCGATCGTGCCGCTCTACTTCGCCAAGAAGCGGCCAGTGGTTGAGCGCGACGGCATGCTGATCATGAAGGACGATGATCGTATGGAACTGCGTCCCGGTGAAAAGGTCGAGGAGCGTATGGTGCGTTTCCGCACACTCGGCTGCTACCCGCTGACCGGCGCCATCGAGTCGGAGGCCGACTCGCTCGAAGCGATCGTTCAGGAAATGCTCATTGCCCGCACATCGGAGCGGCAAGGCAGGGCTATCGACAAGGATGAAGCCGGATCGATGGAGAAGAAGAAGCGGGAAGGATACTTCTGATGAAGCACACCAATCCTGATTCCGAGGCGGCTACGGCGGTTCGCGACTTCCTGAAGGCCCAGGAAGAAAAGACCATGCTGCGCTTCCTGACCTGCGGCTCGGTTGACGACGGCAAGTCGACGCTGATTGGCAGGCTCCTCTATGACACCAAGCTGATCTTTGAAGACCAGCTTGCGGCGCTGGAGAAGGACTCGAAGAAGCACGGCACCACCGGCGACGAGATCGACTTCGCGCTGCTGGTCGACGGGCTGGAAGCCGAGCGCGAGCAGGGCATCACGATCGACGTTGCCTATCGCTTCTTCGCGACGTCCAAGCGCAAGTTCATTGTCGCCGATACACCCGGCCATGAGCAATATACCCGCAACATGGCGACAGGCGCATCGACGGCCGATCTCGCCATTGTGCTGATCGACGCGCGGCAGGGCGTGCTGCGCCAGACGCGCCGTCACTCGTTTATTGCGTCGCTGCTGGGTATCAAGAACATTGTTCTGGCAGTCAACAAGATCGACCTGGTCGATTTCTCCCAAGAGAAGTTTGAGCAGATCGTTGAGGACTATCAATCATTCGCCAAGGATCTGGGCTTCGAGACTCTCGTGCCTATCCCGCTGTCGGCCCGCTATGGCGACAATGTCACGACGCGGTCGGACCGGATGCATTGGTACAAGGGACCGACGCTGCTCGCCCATCTTGAGACAGTGCCGCTGCCGTCAGAAGCGGTAGAGGGGCCGTTCCGCTTCCCGGTGCAATATGTGAACCGGCCAAACCTCGACTTCCGCGGTTTTGCCGGCACGGTTGCGTCCGGCTCGGTTGCCGCAGGCGATGAAGTTGTGGTGGCGAAGTCGGGCAAGGCAAGCCGGGTCAAGCGCATCGTCACCCAGGACGGCGATCTCGAACGCGCCCGCGAAGGCCAGTCGGTGACGCTGGTGCTGGACGACGAAGTGGAAGTGTCGCGCGGCAACATGCTGGTCTCGCCAGACGCGCGGCCGCATGTCGCTGACCAGTTCACCGCCAACATCGTCTGGTTTGGCGAGCATTCGATGATCCCGGGACGGCCGTATATTTTGCGGACTGAGACGGACCAGTCAAACGCAACCGTGACCGACCTGAAATACAAGGTCGACGTGAACACCTTTGCGCATGAGGCGGCAAAACACCTCGACCTGAACGAGGTCGGCGTCGTCAACATCTCGACGCATGACGCGATCGCCTTCGACAATTATGCCGACAACCGGATCACCGGCGCGTTCATCCTGATCGACCGCATGACCAATGCGACGGTTGGCGCGGGCATGATCCTGCATCCGCTGCGCCGTGCGACCAACGTGCACTGGCAGGCGCTGGACGTCGACAAGACCGCGCGCGCCGAACTGAAGCGGCAGAAGCCGGCGGTATTGTGGTTCACCGGCCTGTCGGGTTCGGGCAAGTCGACGATTGCCAATCTGCTTGAGAAGCGGCTGCATTCGGAAGGCCGCCACACCTACATCCTCGACGGCGACAATGTGCGTCATGGTCTGAACCGCGACCTCGGTTTCACCGAAGAGGATCGCGTCGAGAACATCCGCCGTGTCGCCGAAGTGGCGCGGTTGATGGCGGACGCGGGCCTGCTGGTGCTGGTGTCGTTCATCTCCCCGTTCCGTGCCGAGCGCCGCATGGCGCGCGAACTTATGGGCGAGGGCGAGTTTGTCGAAGTGTTTGTCGACACGCCGTTTGAGGAATGCGCACGGCGCGACCCGAAGGGCCTCTATGCCAAGGCGCTGCGCGGCGAGATCAAGAACTTCACGGGCGTCGACTCGCCTTATGAAGCGCCGGAACATGCCGACGTGCACCTGAAGACGTCTGGCCGCGCGGCGGAAGACCTTACGGAAGAGCTGCAAGTCTGGCTGGCGGAACGCGGCTATGTCTGATGCGACCAACGCTGACGCGGCGATGCTCGCCGTATTCGAGACGCTGGCACTGGCCGCCGGCGCCGAGATCATGGCCGTCTACGCCAGGGGCGCAACCGTTGAGCAGAAGGCCGACGATTCTCCGGTGACGGAAGCAGATCGCCGTGCCGAAGTGGTCATCCTCGATGGTCTGCGCCAGGCGTTCCCAGCGATCCCGTGCGTGGCCGAAGAAGAAGTGTCGTCAGGCCGCATCCCGCCGGCGCTTGGCCGGGAGTTCTTTCTGGTTGATCCGCTCGACGGGACCAAGGAATTCATCTCGCGCCGTCCGGACTTCACCGTCAACATCGCGCTGGTGCGCGCTCGTGCGCCGGTGATCGGCGTTGTTTATGCGCCAGCCCAAGGAGTGCTTTATTCGGGCCGCCCCGGCTTTGCCACCGAGACAGCTGTCGCGGCGGGTCATGCCGTGGGTGACAGCCAGCCAATGTCGGTTGTGAAGAATGACGGGCCGGTGCGCGTAGTTGCCAGCCGGTCGCATCGGACTGCCGAAACTGACGAATTCATCGCAAAATATCCCGGGGCCGAGATTGTCTCTGTCGGTTCGTCGCTAAAGTTCTGCCTGCTGGCGAGCGGCAAGGCCGATCTCTATCCGCGCTTCGGACGGACGATGGAATGGGACACAGCGGCCGGCGACGCTGTGCTGCGCGCGGCGGGCGGCTCGACGACCTACGCTGATGGGACACCGTTTGCCTATGGCAAACGAAATCAGGCACACGACACCGATTTCGCCAATCCGTGGTTCATCGCGCGGGGCAGGGTGGAGTAGTCCATTTCAGATTTGACGTTTGTTGAGCGCGCCGGTTGGTCCCGACCGGCGCGCTTTGCTTTTTGAGTACGCGCCAGCGTGATCGGGAGCAGCGGCGCTTCCAATCGAAACATGATTTGGGTTGAGGTAGGCGGAGTCCGGACAGAAAGCGCGCTAGGACGTGTCGGGGTAGGGCGTGCGGGCGCGCTCGATGTTGAACGCCGGCGCGGGCATTGCAAGCAAACGCGTGATGCGGGCCGAAATGTTCTGCAATGCCGCTTCGCGCTCGGCGAGATCAAGTTGCGCGATGTGGGCGACGAGGAAATCAAGCGCCCGGCCAAGCTCACTCAAGGCTGAGGAAATGCGCATCAGATCATCGGCGCTGTCATCAGAGTGCGTCAGGTCGATGTCGGAGAAGACGATGTCGAAGCCGAGTTCGATTCCCGTTTCGGAGATCATGTCGCGGACGGGCGACAGGACGAGGCCGAGTATCCAGCAGAGTGCGCGGCGTATTGGGCGGGAACGTTTTGTGGTGCGCTCGGCCAAAGCGGAGAGGGCAAACAGCATGGCGACGATGCGGTGAAGCATTGTCAGTCTGCTGTCGTTCTTGCCCTCCTTTGCCATGTGCGTCTCCGGTTTGTGGTGGAGACATTGTGGGGGAGGTTTTGGGAAGGGGGATAGAAATCGCGAAAGATTTTTGGTCGACGCCGACGTCGAAAATCAGCCACCCCTACATCTCGCGTTTCCACGGCGGGTTGGCCCCGGCTCGCGAGACGGTGATGGCGGCGGCGCGCACGCCCAGTTCAAGCGCGGCGCGGATTTCAGCTGCACCGATTGCAGAGATGCCAGACTTTGTCAGAAGCCCCTGATCGTTGAGTGAGGCGAGCACGCCGGCGTTAAAGGTGTCGCCTGCGCCGACTGTGTCGACGACGGTGACTGGCAGGGCGGCAACCTCGACTGTGTGATCCCGGCTGACGGCGAGGGCGCCCTTTGCGCCAAGCGTGACCAGAACAAGTTTTGCGCCTTTTTCGAGCCAGGATCGGGCGCGGGTTTCGATTGTGCCAGACGCGTCAAACCAGCCAAGGTCTTCATCTGAAAATTTGACAATGTCGCTCATCGCCGCCATGCGCCTGATGCGAGCGCGGTGGCTGTCAGCGTCCGTGATAAATCCCGGACGGATGTTAGGGTCGAGCATGATGACGCGGCTGACATGTTCGCGCGCAAGCAACGTCTCGTAGGCGGAGCCGGACGGCTCGGGGATCAGGCTGATTGCGCCAAACAGCATGGCCTGGATCGCTGGACCGAGCGTCGGAAGATCAGTTTCGCTCAACATCCGTCCGGCAGTGCCTTCGTCGTAGAACAGATAGCTCGCCTGGCCATTGGTGAGCCGCACAAAGGCGAGTGTGGTTGGGAGGTCCGAGACATGCGCGTAAGCTGTGCCGACACCGCTGCCGGTCAGTGCCTGGCGCAGCATGTCGCCGAAAAAGTCAGTAGACAGGCCGGACAGAAACTCGACCGGCGCACCAAGGCGGCCAAGCGCAATAGCGGTGTTGAACAACGCGCCGCCGGCAAAAGGCGCAAAGGCGGCCTCTTTCTCGGCCGTCTCGCGCGGCAACATATCGATCAGCGCTTCGCCGCAACACAGGATCATGATAGTTGCCGATACGCGTGGACGAAGGCTGACGCAAGAGGAAGCGCTGCCCGCGCGGCAGGCCCCGAGGGGATCGCGCCCACGGCTGAGCCCGAACCAATTGGTCTGTTTTGAGCCTATGGCAAAGCAATTTGTTCAAATCGATTGAAATCGGTGCTCAGAAGGAGTTTCGTCAATATTAGATTCGCGTGCCGCCATGCTTGGCAACGGCGGCAGTGCCCGGCTACACTCTGAAATCACGAAGAAAATCTGCATGAATCCCAATCAAGACCAGACCGCCAAACTTGGCCGCCGCCGTGCGGACGACAACAAGCTTGCCGAGGAGATCGTTCAGGCGCTCCGCTATCGCGCTGGCAAAGACCCGTCTGTGGCGACAAAGAGCGACTGGCTAGCGGCTGCGATCGAGGTTGTACGTGACCGGATGATCGATCGCTGGATCGCATCAACCAAGGCGGCCTACGAGGCCGAAGCCAAGCGCATCTACTATCTGTCGATGGAATTTCTGATCGGCCGGCTGATGCGCGATGCGTTTTCCAATATCGGCATGATGGACGATATGCGCGAGGCGCTCGCCACGCTTGGCGTCGATCTCGATGCAATCGAGGAACTTGAGCCGGATGCGGCGCTGGGCAATGGCGGTCTGGGGCGGCTGGCGGCGTGCTTTATGGAATCGATGGCGAGCGTCGATCTGCCGGCGCATGGCTACGGCATTCGTTATGTAAATGGAATGTTTCGCCAGGAAATCTCCGACGGCCGGCAGATGGAATTGCCGGAAACCTGGCTAGACCACGGCAATCCTTGGGAATTCGAGCGCCGTGAGCGGTCGATTGAAATCGGCTTTGGCGGGTCGGTGGAAGCCATATCGGACGAAAATGGCAGTATCGTGCGCCATGTCTGGAAACCGAACAACAGCGTCATTGCGGTTGCCTACGATACTCCGGTGGTCGGCTGGCGTGGCAAGCACGTCAACACTTTACGGCTCTGGTCTGCGCTTCCGGTCGACCCGATCAAGCTCGCCGCGTTCAACGCCGGCGACCATATCGGCGCGCTTCGCGACGCGAACATGGCCGATGCGCTGGTGCGCGTACTCTATCCCGCTGACTCGCACATTGAAGGCCAGGAGCTCAGGCTTCGGCAGGAATATTTCTTCTCGGCCGCATCGCTGCAGGACATCATTCACCGTCATCTGACGCAGTATCCCGATCTGACGAACCTGCCGGACAAGGCGGCGATCCATCTGAACGACACCCATCCGGCGATTGCCGTGCCGGAGCTGATGCGGCTGCTGATGGATGTGTACAGGTTTGATTTCGCTACCGCATGGGACATCTGCAAACGCACGTTCGGCTACACCAATCACACGCTATTGCCTGAAGCTCTCGAAAGCTGGCCGGTGACGGTGTTCGAGCGCATTCTGCCGCGCCATATGCAGATCGTTTACGCGATCAACGCCCAGATCCTGAAAGAGGCGCGCGCACGGTCAGACCTGAATGACGGACATGTGCGGGCGATTTCGCTGATCGGCGAAGACGGAGAACGGCGCGTCAAGATGGGCAATCTGGCCTTTGCCGGTTCGCACAAGATCAACGGTGTGTCGGCACTTCATACCGACCTGATGAAGAAAACGGTGTTCCACGACCTGCACCTGCTTTACCCGGACCGCATCAACAACAAGACCAATGGCATCACGCCGCGCCGCTGGCTGATGCAGGCCAATCCTGGCCTGACGGATCTCATGCGCGAGACGATTGGCGACGCGTTTCTCGACGATATCGACCGGATCATCGACCTCGACAAATACGCGGACGATGCTGGCTTCCGCGAAAAATTTGCGGCCGTGAAGCGCGCTAACAAGCAGCGTATGGCGGCGCTTGCCAGGGACCGCGTCGGCATCAGGTTCGACCCGTCGGCGCTGTTCGACATCCAGATCAAGCGCATCCATGAATACAAACGTCAGCTGCTCAACATCATCGAGGCGGTTGCGCTCTATGACCAGATCAGGTCCAATCCGCATGGCGACTGGTCGCCGCGCGTCAAACTGTTTGGCGGCAAGGCAGCGCCCAGCTACACGACAGCAAAACTGATCATCAAGCTGATCAATGACGTGGCGAAAGTCATCAATGGCGACCCGTCGGTGCGGGATCTGCTCAAGGTCGTGTTCATGCCGAACTACAACGTGTCCATGGCAGAAATCATGATGCCGGCGGCCGATCTGTCCGAGCAGATTTCGACGGCGGGTCTGGAGGCGTCGGGCACTGGCAACATGAAGTTCGCCCTGAACGGCGCGCTGACGATTGGCACGCTCGATGGGGCCAATGTCGAGATGAAGGAGAAGATCGGCGGCGACAATATCGTCATCTTCGGCCTGACAGCGCAGGAGGTCGCTGACCGGCGCGCAGGCGGATATAATCCGCGCGCAGTTATCGAGGCGTCGCCGGAGTTGTCGCAGGCGCTGTCGGCGATTTCGTCGGGTGTGTTTTCGCCTGACGAGCCTGACCGCTATCGCGGTCTGGTCGACAGCATCTACGATTCCGACTGGTTCATGGTGGCCGCCGACTTTGACGCCTATGCGGCGGCGCAGCGGCGCGTCGATCAGATCTGGCGCACGCCGGCGGATTGGTATGCCAAGGCGGTGCATAACACCGCGCGCATGGCGTTTTTCTCGTCCGACCGCACGATCCGCGAATATGCGCGCGACGTGTGGAATGTTCCGGCGTCGTAACGCGCATGGTGAGCCGGCGTGACATCAACGCGATCGCCAGGGGCACGTTTGTGGACCTGTTTTCGATCCTTGGCGTCCATCCGGATGGCGAGGGATTTGTGGCGCGCGCCTTTGTTCCAGGCGCAGATAGTCTGAGCGCCGAGACGCTTGCCGGAAAGGCGGCGGGTGAACTGGTGAAAACAGACGAGGCTGGCTTCTTTGAAGGCCCGGTTGCGTTGAAGGCGCGCCAGCCGCTGCGCTACAGGGCCAAAAATGAGACGGGTGAATGGGTTTTCGCCGATCCCTATTCGTTCGGTCCGGTTCTGGGGCCGATGGACGATTATTACATGGCGCAGGGCTCGCATCTGCGGCTGTTCGACAAGCTTGGCGCACACCAGATCAAGCATGAAGGAGCAACAGGCTTCCATTTTGCAGTCTGGGCGCCCAACGCCAGACGCGTCTCGGTGGTCGGCGATTTCAACGAGTGGGACGGCCGCCGCCACGTCATGCGTTTCCGTGGCGACAGCGGCATCTGGGAGATCTTTGTGCCCGGCATCGGGGCAGGGCGCGCCTACAAGTTCGAGATCATCGGGCCGACCGGCGTGCGCCAGCCGTTGAAGGCAGACCCGTTCGCGTTTCAGGCCGAACTGCGCCCTGCAACTGCATCAAAGACGACCGGGCCGCTGGCGCACAAATGGAACGACAAGGCGCATCGCGCCTTCTGGAAAAAGGCCGATGCGCGGCGTCAGCCGATTTCGATCTACGAGGTGCATGCAGGCTCCTGGCGCCGCAATGCTGAAGGCAAATTCCTGACCTGGGACGAACTTGGCGATCAGCTGATCCCCTATGTCGTTGGCATGGGCTACACCCATATCGAGTTGCTGCCGGTCACCGAGCACCCTTACGACCCGTCCTGGGGCTACCAGACGACCGGGCTTTATGCGCCGACTGCCCGCTTTGGCGACCGGGAAGGCTTTGCGCGCTTTGTTGATGGCGCGCATCAGGCTGGGCTTGGCGTGATCCTCGACTGGGTGCCGGCGCATTTCCCGATTGATGCGCATGGGCTTATCAAGTTCGACGGCACCGCGCTCTACGAATATGCCGACACCCGCAAGGGCATGCATCCCGAGTGGAACACGGCGGTCTACAATTTCGGCCGCCGCGAGGTAAAATCCTATCTGGTCAACAATGCGGTGTTCTGGGCCGAGCAGTTCCATCTTGACGGGTTGCGCGTCGATGCGGTGGCCTCGATGCTCTATCTCGACTACGCCCGCAAGGCCGGTGAGTGGGAGCCGAACACCAAGGGCGGGCGCGAAAATCTTGAAGCTGTCGAGTTCCTCAAGGATATGAATACGGCGGTTTATGCGGCCGCGCCCGGCTTCATGACGATGGCGGAGGAATCGACGTCCTGGCCGAAGGTTTCAGCGCCTGTCTACGATGGCGGGCTTGGCTTCGGCTTCAAGTGGAACATGGGCTTCATGCACGACACCCTGTCCTATTTGAAGCGCGATCCGATCCACCGGCGGCATCATCATGGCGAGATTACCTTTGGCCCGATGTATGCGTTCAACGAGAATTTTGTGCTGCCGCTGTCGCATGATGAAGTGGTGCATGGAAAGTCGGCGCTGGTCGGCAAGATGGGCGGCGACGACTGGCAGAAATTTGCGACGCTCAGAGCCTATTTTGGCTTCATGTGGGGCTATCCCGGCAAGAAGCTGCTGTTCATGGGCCAGGAGTTTGCCCAGCGCGCCGAGTGGAACGAAGAGGGCGAGCTGGACTGGGGCCTGCTCGAATACAAGCCGCATAATGGCATGCAGGCGCTGGTGCGCGACCTGAATCATCTCTATCGCGACCGTCAGGCGCTGCATGCGCGCGACTGTGAACCCGACGGGTTTGAGTGGTTGGTCGTCGACGACAGCGAGCGGTCGGTATTTGCATGGCTTCGCAAGGCGCCACGCAAGCCGCCGGTTGCCGTGGTAACCAATTTCACGCCTATTGCGCGCGAGAACTACGAATTGCCCTTGCCCAAAGCAGGGCGGTGGCGCGAAATTCTCAATACTGACGCTGACGACTATGGCGGAACCGGGAAGGGGAATCTCGGTTGGATCAAGGCGACTAGAAAGCGCAAAGTGATTGCGGCGAATGTGACGCTGCCGCCGCTGGCGACGCTGTATTTTGAGTTCGTGCCCGCAAAGGGCCGGGTGGAGGAGCATGGGAATGGCGAACAACAGGACGCAGCCGCTAGCAAGAGACGCAATGGCCTACGTACTGGCCGGCGGCCGCGGAAGCCGCCTCAAGGAACTGACTGATATCCGGGCCAAGCCCGCAGTCTATTTTGGCGGCAAGACCCGCATCATCGATTTTGCCCTGTCGAACGCGCTTAATTCCGGCATCCGCCGTATCGGCGTGGCGACGCAATACAAGGCGCATTCCCTGATCCGCCATTTGCAGCGCGGCTGGAACTTCTTCCGGCCCGAGCGAAACGAGAGTTTCGATATCCTGCCAGCCTCTCAACGTGTGTCGGAAACACAGTGGTATGAGGGCACGGCTGACGCCGTCTACCAGAACGCCGACATCATCGAAGCATATGAGCCGGAATTCATCGTCCTTCTTGCCGGCGATCATATCTACAAGATGGATTATGAGCAGATGCTCAGACAGCATGTCGACATGAAAGCCGATGTGACTGTCGGCTGTCTCGAGGTGCCCCGCATGGAGGCAACGGGGTTCGGTGTGATGCATGTCAACGAGACCGACGAGATCATTTCCTTTGTTGAGAAGCCGGCTGATCCGCCTGCAATCCCCGGCAATCCGGATTTTGCGCTGGCCTCGATGGGCATCTATGTCTTTCGAACCAAATTCCTGATGGATGAATTGCGCCGTGATGCGGCTGACCCGAATTCCAGCCGCGATTTCGGCAAAGACATCATTCCCCACATCGTTGCCAATGGCAAAGCAGTTGCGCATCGTTTTGCCGGTTCCTGCGTGCGGTCATCCTTCGAGCGGGAGGCCTATTGGCGCGATGTCGGGACGATTGACGCTTATTGGGAGGCCAATATCGATCTGACCGACGTGACGCCGGAACTCGATCTGTATGACCGCGACTGGCCGATCTGGACCTATGCCGAGATCAAGCCTCCGGCAAAATTCGTCCATGATGAGGATGCGCGCCGGGGCTCGGCGGTGTCTTCGCTGGTGTCGGGCGACTGCATCATTTCGGGCGCTTCGCTCAAACGCAGCCTGATTTTTACAGGCGTCAGGGCAAATTCCTATTCGTCGCTCGAAGAGGCGGTTGTGCTTCCGGACTGCACCATTGGCCGCAAAGCCAGCCTGAAGCGTGTTGTTCTCGATCGCGGTGTTGTTATTCCTGAAGGGCTGGTCGTCGGTGAGGACCCGGACCTGGACGCACGGCGATTCCGCCGCACCGAAAGCGGCATCTGTCTGATCACCCAGCCGATGATCGACCGGCTGGCATTGTAAGGGTGAATAGCTGAATGAAAGTCCTCTCCGTCGCTTCCGAGATCTATCCGCTCATCAAGACGGGCGGCCTCGCCGATGTCGCCGGCGCTCTGCCTGAGGCGCTCAAGCCGCATGGCGTGGCAATGCGCACGCTCGTGCCTGGCTATCCGGCAGTGATGCAGCAATTGCAGGAGCCTGCAGTTGTCGCGACCATTGATGATCTGTTTGGCGGGCAGGCCAATATCGTCGCCGGTGAAGCTGGAGGGCTGGATATCCTGGCGATTGACGCGCCGCACCTCTATCAGCGTGGCGGCGGGCCATACGGCGACGAAAGCGGCGCGGACTGGCCGGACAATTGGCGGCGATTTGCGGCGCTGGGCAAGGTTGCGCAACTGGTGGTCGACGGGCTGGTTCCGGGCTACCTGCCCGACGTGGCGCATGCCCATGACTGGCAGGCGGCGCTGACACCGGCCTATATCCGCTTCACCGGCCAGCGCGGAGTTCCGACCGTTCTGACGGTCCACAATCTGGCATTTCAGGGCAAGTTTGCCGCCAGCGTGTTTGGCGGGCTGGGCTTGCCCGGACACGCCATGACGGTTGACGGCGTCGAATATTATGGCGGCGTCGGCTATCTTAAGGCCGGCCTGCAATTGGCCGACGCAATTACCACCGTCAGCCCGACCTACGCCGCCGAAATACGTACGCCGGAGTTTGGTATGGGTCTCGACGGCTTGGTGCGGGCGCGGGAAGGGTCTGTCTTCGGCATCGTCAACGGCATTGATACGGACGTGTGGAACCCGGCAACCGACAAGGACCTGGCGGCTGTCTATTCCGCCGAGTCGCTGGCCGCACGCGCTGCCAACAGGCGCGCAGTTGAAGAGCGGTTTGGACTTGATGACAGCGGCGATCCGATCTTTTGCGTTGTCTCCCGCCTGACCTGGCAAAAGGGCATGGATGTGCTGGTGTCAGCTATTGATGACATCATTGGCGCTGGCGCCCGGCTCGTTGTGCTGGGGTCTGGTGATCATGTGCTTGAAGGCCATCTGGTGGCGTCCGCGGGCCACTACCGGGGGCGCATGGGCGTGGTGACGGGCTATTCCGAACAACTGTCGCACTTGATGCAGGGTGGCTCAGACGCGATCCTGGTGCCGTCGCGCTTCGAGCCATGCGGCCTGACCCAGCTCTACGGGCTGCGGTATGGCTGCGTGCCAGTGGTCGCGCGCACCGGTGGCCTGACGGACACGGTGATTGACGCCAATGACGCGGCCATGACGGCGGGCGTTGGCACCGGCCTGCAATTCTGGCCGGTCGATCGCGAAAATGTTCGTCATGCCGTCAGGCGGGCGGTTGCCCTGTTCCGCAACGGCGATTTGTGGGCCAAGATCCAGCACAACGGCATGGCATCGGATGTGTCGTGGACCAGAAGTGCCGAAAAATATGCCGACATCTATCATTCCCTCCTTCCGGACCACAATGCAGATATGGATATGACCGTCGCCACAAAACCGTTTGACGACCAGAAACCTGGCACGAGCGGTCTTCGCAAGAAGGTGCCGGTGTTCCAGCAGCCGAACTATGTCGAGAATTTTGTCCAGTCGATCTTTGACAGTCTCGACGGGTTTGCCGGCAAGACCCTGGTGGTGGGCGGCGACGGCCGTTTCTACAATCGCGAAGTGATCCAGAAGGTGATCCGCATGGCGGCCGCCAACGGGTTTGGCAAGGTGATGGTCGGGCAGGGTGGCATACTGTCGACGCCGGCGGCCTCGAATGTGATCCGTCAGTATGGCGCATTTGGCGGCATCATCTTGTCGGCTAGCCACAATCCGGGTGGCCCGCACGAAGACTTTGGCATCAAATACAACGCGTCCAATGGCGGCCCGGCGCCGGAAAAGCTGACGGACAGGATTTTTGCCCGGACCAAGGAAATTGACCGCTATCTGATCGCCGACCTGCCTGAGATTGATCTGGACAAGGTGGGAGAGGAGAAGGCTGGCGGGATGGTGGTCGAGGTGATCGACCCGGTGGCCGATTATGCCGCGCTGATGCAGACCCTGTTCGACTTCAGGGCGATCAAGAAGATGTTCAAGGGCGGGTTTACGATGGCGTTTGACGCCATGCATGCCGTGACCGGCCCCTATGCGCACGAGATCCTGGAAAAGCGGCTTGGCGCCAGGAAGGGCACGGTGCGCAATGGCGTGCCGCTGGAGGACTTTGGCGGCCACCACCCGGATCCTAATCTGGTGCATGCAAAAGAGCTCTACGACCTGATGATGTCGAAGAACGCGCCGGACTTTGGCGCGGCGTCGGATGGCGATGGCGACCGCAACCTGATCATCGGCAAGGACATCTTTGTCACACCATCGGATTCGCTCGCGCTTCTGGCGGCCAACGCCACGGCGGCTCCCGGCTACAAGACAGGCCTGAAAGGCATTGCCCGCTCGATGCCGACAAGTGCGGCGGCTGATCGCGTGGCGGAAAAGCTTGGTGTCGGCATGTATGAAACGCCGACCGGCTGGAAATTCTTTGGCAATCTGCTCGACGCCGGCATGGCAACGATCTGCGGTGAGGAGAGTGCGGGCACCGGCTCCGATCATGTGCGCGAGAAGGACGGACTGTGGGCGGTGCTGCTGTGGCTGAACATTCTGGCTGCGCGAAAAGAGCCGGTGAAACAGATTGTCGAAAAGCACTGGGCGGAATTTGGCCGCAACTACTATTCGCGCCACGACTATGAGGCGGTGGCGAGCGATGCGGCGGGCAAGATGATGGATGGCCTGCGCGCCAGCCTGCCAAAGCTGCCGGGCAAAAAGTTCGGCAAGCTGGTGGTCGAGAAGGCCGACGATTTTTCCTATCACGACCCGGTCGATGGCTCGGCGAGCAATAATCAGGGCGTGCGTGTGCTGTTTGAAGGGGGCTCGCGCGTGGTGTTCCGCCTGTCGGGCACCGGCACTGAGGGCGCGACCGTGCGCGTCTATATCGAACGCTACGAGGCCGACCCGAAAAAGCTCGACCTCGACACGCAAAAGGCGCTGGCCGACCTGATCAAGGCCGCAGACGAGATTGCCGGGCTGAAAAAGGCGACGGGGATGACCAAGCCGACGGTGATTACGTGAGGGTCAACCATGCAGCAACCTCGCTGAAAACCCTTGGGCTGGCTGGCGATGGTGACGAAGTCGATCTGCTCGAAACAGTCGAGCAGTCATTCGGCATACAGCTTGAAGATGACGAATGCATGCGTGTCAGGACGGTTGGTGACTTGTTTGATCTGGCTTTTGCGAGGATGGGGGAGGACAACACTGCACGTGACGGGCGCGGATGCGCGACGGCAATCGCCTTCTATCGCTTGAGGCGCGCAATTGGCGCTGACGCGGCGACACCGAAGTCGGAATTGGCTCGAATTACCGACATGAGCCCATCGAAGTTCCTGCGGCACGTCGAGCACGAAACAGGCCTGCTGATACGTGGCAGCAGTGAGGGCCTGGTTACAACCGTCGGCTTCTACTCGGCGCTGTTTGCCCTGTTGTGTGTCATTTGGTTTGCGCGTTCTGCGGATTGGTCAAACCTGATTGTTGCAACCGGGGTTCTCTCGGCTGCGATTGCGGTGATATGGTTTGATGGCAGGCGTTGGCATGGCGAAACATTGGGCGATTTGGCCCGTAATGTCGCGGCGCTGAACATTTTCCGCTTGTCGATGGCCGGAGCAGGAACGACCCAACGCGATGTGTGGCATTCCTATTTGGCATTGCTTTCAATCGAAACCGGCGCCGACGCGCGACGGATCACGCGCGACACCCGATTCATTTAGACTGCCTCACTCGTCCCGGATATCCGGTTCGACCAGATCGCGCAGCTGGGTCAGCGTGTCCTGCCAGCCGAGATAGCACATCGATTCCGGGATCATGTCGGGCACGCCTTCCTGCGTGATCTTCAGATCGGTGCCGCCCGGGACCTCGGAGAGCACAATCGTCGTTTTCATCTCGCCGGGCAGGTTGGTGTCGTCAAAGACGTCGCTGTAGGACAGTTTCTTGTTCGGCTCCATCTCGAGGAACACGCCGCCGAAGGCGTGCGCCTGATTGGTCGTGAAATTGCGGAACGCCATGTGGAACCGGCCGCCGACTTTTGGCTCGAACCTGTCGATGCTGCCCAGGAAACCGTGCGGCGGCAGGAAACGGCACCAGGCGTCGGCGTCGGTGAAGGCGCGATAGACTTTTTCGGGCGTGGTTTTCAGAACACGGTGAAGGCGGATGGTGCTGGGCATGACATTTGATCCCTGGTGGCGGCTTTGACTCAAGCATAGCCTGAATGCGAGGGAAACGGATGCCGGGAGGATTGGTTTCCACGCGCTTTCACCAAGCGTGGTTTTCCCGGTCAGGCCAGCTTGCTAGTGTGCCTTGTCGCCGTATTTGGCGGAAAGATTCGCTTGCGGAGACTCATGACAGAAACGAAACTTGGCGCCTGGCCAAACGACAACGGGACTGACTTTGCAGTCTGGTCGGGCGTGGCGGATTCCATCGAGCTGTGCCTCTACGCGCCCTATGAGCCGATGGTTGCCGGCAATTCAGATCCGATCATGCGGCTGCCAATGCAACGCGATGGCGAGGGCGTGTTTCGTTGCCGTGTCGAAGGTGTCGGGAACGGGCACCGCTACGGCTATCGTGCCGATGGCCGCTATGATCCTGCAAAAGGCCACTGGTTTGATCCGTGGAAGCTGCTGATGGACCCGTATGCGGTGGCGATTGATCGGCCCTATGAAGCGCGGCTGTCCATCGCTACGCCGCGATGGCAACAAGCCGACACCGCGCCTTTGATGCCGAAGGCGGTCATCACCGCGTTGCCTGAACCCGTTCCGCACCAACCGCCGGTGTTTCGTCCCGGCGGGCTGATCTATGAGCTGAACGTCAAGGCGTTCACGAAATTGCATCCGGACATTCCGGAAGACCAACGTGGCACGATTGCGGCGCTCGCCCACCCGGCAATTGTTTCGCATTTGAAGAAGCTTGGCGTCTCGGCGGTGGAGCTGATGCCGGTGACGGCATGGATCGACGAGCGGCACCTGCTGCCGCTTGGGCTGACCAATGCATGGGGCTACAATCCGGTGTCGTTCATGGTGCTCGACCCCCGCCTTGCGCCGGGCGGCATCGGCGAATTGCGCGCAACCGTGGCGGCGCTACGGCAGGCGGGTATCGGCGTGCTGCTCGATGTCGTGTTCAACCACACCGGCGAGAGCGATATTCATGGCCCGACGCTGTCGCTGCGCGGGCTGGATGATGCGGCCTACTACCGCCATGACGCAAAAGGGCGGCTGGTCAATGACACGGGCACCGGCAATACGCTCGCATGTGATCATCCGCGGGTGCGTGAGTTGATCGTCTCGTCACTGAGGCACTTTGTGCTGAATGCAGGCGTCGACGGATTCCGGTTCGATCTGGCGCCAATCCTTGGCCGCGACGCGAAAGGGTTCACGGCCCGCGCAGAGACTTTGCGGGCGATTGAAAACGACCCGGTGCTTGCCGACCGCATCCTGATTGCCGAACCGTGGGACATCGGCCCGGACGGCTATCAGTTGGGCAATTTTTCCAGCCGCTGGCTCGAATGGAACGACAAGTTTCGCGATGATATCAGGCGCTTCTGGCGGCACGATGCGGGCATGACGGGTTCGCTGGCGACGCGGCTGGCGGGATCGTCCGACGTGTTCGGCGGCGACGGCGCGGGCGCGACGCGGACGATCAACTACATCGCCTCGCATGACGGATTTACGCTGGCCGATATCGCCGTCTACAAACAGAAGCACAATCAGGCCAATGGCGAGAACAATCGCGACGGCCACAATGACAATCTGTCGTGGAACAATGGCGTCGAAGGCCCGGCGGACGACGAGAAGATCGAGGCGGCGCGGCGGCGCGACATCGGCGCGATGTTGGCGACTTTGTTTACCTCGCGCGGCACGATCATGCTGACCGCAGGCGACGAGTTTGGCCGCACGCAGCGCGGCAACAACAATGCCTATTGCCAGGACAATGTCATCAGCTGGGTTGACTGGGAGGGCCGCGACCGGGCGCTGGAAGACTGGACGGCTCTGCTGGCGCGCATCCGCGCCGGCTCAGGGCTGGAAGGGCTGGATTTTTTCAAGCCGCCGGGCGGAAGGGGCGCAATCGTTGAATGGCTTGGATTTGACTGGCAGCCGATGAACGATGAACGCTGGAACGAGCGGACAAACCGGCGGCTGGTGATGGTGGTGGAAGAGCCAGGCGCGCCGCGAATTGCAGTGCTGATCAATGGCGACCGCCGCGCCGGCGTCGTCGACGCCAGGGCGCGCGACGGAATGGCGTGGCGGCTGTCGACCGATCTCACCGGCAAGGCTGGTGCGGCAGGGCCATTCAGGGTAGGCGGACGCTCGGTCGCGATCCTGACCGAACAGCCGCAAGGAGAATAAGCCTGATGACGAGAGCGGGTGCTGATTGGTGGCGTGGCGCGGTAATCTATCAGATCTATCCGCGCTCGTTTCAGGACACGACGGGCGACGGCATCGGCGATCTGGCGGGCGCAACGGAGCGCCTGGATCATATTGCAGCGCTTGGCGTCGATGCGGTCTGGCTGTCGCCCTTCTTCAAGTCGCCAATGGCCGATATGGGCTACGACGTGTCGGACTATCGCGACGTCGACCCTCTGTTTGGCACGCTGGCGGATTTCGACCGCTTTGTCGAAGAGGCGCACAAGCGTGGGATCAAGGTCATCATCGACCAGGTGATTTCGCACACGTCAGACAAGCATCAATGGTTCATCGAAAGCCGCGCCGACCAGTCAAACGACAAAGCCGACTGGTATGTCTGGGCCGATGCCAAGCCGGATGGAACCGCGCCGAACAACTGGATGGCGATCTTTGGCGGCCCGGCCTGGGAATGGGATACGGGGCGCAAGCAATATTACATGCACAACTTCTTGGCCTCTCAGCCCGACCTGAACTTTCACAATCCGGCGGTGCGGGCGGCTGTGCTCGACAGCGTCAAATTCTGGCTCGACCGGGGCGTCGACGGATTCCGCCTCGACACGGTGAACTATTATTTCCACGACGCAAAACTACGCGACAATCCGCCCTTTCCGCGCGGCAAGACCAACGATATTCCAGACACCAATCCGTATGGTTTCCAGGACCATCTCTACGACAAAACGCAGCCAGAAAATGTCGGCTTCCTGCGCCAATTGCGCGCCTTGCTCGACCAGTATCCGGACCGTGCGACGGTGGGCGAAGTCGGCGACGGCGAGCGCTCGCTGAAGACGGTGGCCGCCTATACCGAGGGCGGCGACAAGTTGCACATGTGCTACACGTTTGACCTGCTGGGCGATCAGTTTTCGCCGGCCTACATCCGCGACTGCGTGATGGCGTTTGAAAACGCGGTCAAGGATGGCTGGGTGTGCTGGGCGTTTTCCAATCACGACGTGCGCCGCCACGCCTCGCGTTTTGCAAGGTCTGCTGGCGAGGTCGATCAGGTCGCGAAGTTTGCGATCGACCTGCTCTGCGCGCTGCGCGGTTCGATCTGTCTCTATCAGGGCGAGGAGCTCGGCCTGACCGAGGCTGACATCGCCTTTGAGGATCTGCGCGACCCCTATGGCATCCGCATGTGGCCGGGCTTCAAAGGCCGGGATGGCTGCCGCACGCCGATGGTGTGGGAAGCTGAAAAGCCCAATGCCGGGTTCACCGACGGCAAACCCTGGCTGCCGGTGCCGCCAGAACATGCAGCGCGGGCCGTTGATGCACAGCAGGGCGCAGGCTCGGTGCTGTCGCACTACAAGGCGGCGATTGCGTTCAGAAAAGCGCATCCGGCGCTGATTGACGGAACGATCCGGTTTTTGCCGGGCAATGAGCCGGATGTGCTGGCTTTTGTGCGCGAAGCCGACGGCGAAAAGCTGCTCTGCCTGTTCAATTTCGGGCGGGCGGCGGCGACGTGGCGTTTGGATGATGGGGCAGGTGTGACCGTGCTGAAACTGTCCGACGGCAGCGCATTTCAGAGCCGCGAGTTCACCCTGCAGCCGCTGTCGGCGGCGGTTGCAGTGATTGGTTAAGCTGCGACCTGTTCAATCGCATCAATCTCGCTGTGCTTTGCCGCTGCCTCTTTGGCGAGATCGTGAGCAGACTGCATATTCATCCAGAACTGCGCTGTCGTGCCGAAAAATTTGGCGAGCCTGAGTGCAGTGTCTGGCGTTACCGGTGTCTGTTCGGCCACCAGCCGCTCAATACGTGTGCGCGGCACATGCAGCTTCTTGGCCAGCGAATAGGGCTTGATGTTCAGCGGCCCCATGAACTCCTCACGCAGAATTTCGCCGGGGTGAATGGAAAATCCAAGTGCGGTCATGGCGCGCTCCTTCAATGGTAGTCCGTAATCTCGACATCATCTGCGTTGCCGCCAGTCCAGCGAAAGCACAATCGGAACTGGTCATTGATGCGGATCGAGTGCTGCCCGGCGCGATCACCCTTCAATGCTTCAAGCCGGTTGCCCGGAGGCATTCGAAGATCATCGAGGCTGACAGCGTGCTCCAGCATGAACAGTTTGCGTCGCGCCGTTCTGACCAAGTCTGACGGAAAGCCCTTTGGGCTCTGACCAGCCGCAACAGATTCCGTCCGCTTGTCTCTGAACGATCGGATCATCTACGTATCATAACGCGATACTTGTGGCGTGTCAAATTGAAGTATCACGCCAAGATACGAGCAAAGGGGTGCTCTACCTCAAAAGGAGACCCGGCATTTCATGCGCGGCTATGATTGCCGCGCCTGACTTGCCTCAGAGGCCGTCGCCGCCCGGTGCGCAGGGCGAATTTGGTTCGGGGCAGCCGCTGACGCTCGGCTTCGACTTGATCGTTGACGCGCCATAGTCGGGGCCAGCGCATCCGGTTGCGAGAACGAGAACGGCGATCAGGGCAAACAATCTGGACATTGAAGTCTCCGTTGAGGTGGCGTGGATGCCCCTGCTTGTCGGGAGAAACAGCGATCTTTGTCGCTGTTTAGGCTGGTCGGAGTGGCAGGATTTGAACCTGCGACCCCATCGTCCCGAACGATGTGCGCTACCAGGCTGCGCTACACTCCGTAACCAGACGCGGGCTTATAGCGGGGCAGGTTGTCCACTGCAAGCGCAATGGACCGGGCAAGTCGTGCAATCTTGCCGCACGGCAAAGCAAGTCCTGTATACGCAATCGCAAGGCGAACCGGTTATTCAGGGTGTTGAGACGCCAACGAGAGAGCAGGATAAGTGCTGAAACCGCTCGCAGACATTCAGCCTAACACGTTTGAGTTTGAAACCCGCGCGCTCGTGAAGCCGACTGGCTTTCGCGAATATGATGCGCGCTGGTGGTTCGGCCATCCGGGTTCGGCAAAGCCGCCGGAACTGAACCTGCTTGGTGTGCAGGCGCTTGGAATGGGCCTGGCGACAATCATCCGGCGTGCCGGCGTCGGGCCTGAGATTGTTGTCGGACATGACTTCCGCTCATATTCACTGGCCATCAAACTGGCGCTTGTGTCCGGCCTGATGGCCGCTGGCGCAAAGGTAAGGGACATTGGCCTGGCGCTCTCGCCGATGGCCTATTTTGCCCAGTTTGCGCTTGATTGCCCGTCGGTCGCCATGGTGACGGCCTCGCACAACGAAAATGGCTGGACCGGTGTCAAAATGGGCATGGAGCGCCCTCTGACATTTGGCCCAAATGAAATGAACGCGCTTAGGAATGCAGTGCTGGGCGGCGATTTCGATCTGGTGGGCGGCGGGTCATACGAAGCTGTCGAAGGCGTGCGCGCCCGCTACATTGACGATCTGACCAGCGGCATCAAGATGAAGCGAAAGCTGCGTGTCGTTGCCGCTTGCGGCAATGGCACTGCCGGTGCTTTTGCGCCAGAAGCGCTGGAGCGCATTGGCTGCGAGGTCATCCCGCTCGACGTCGAGCTTGACCACACGTTCCCGCACTACAATCCAAATCCCGAAGACATGGAAATGCTGCATGCGATCCGTGACAAGGTGCTGGAGACCGGCGCGGACGTCGGGCTTGGCTTTGACGGCGACGGCGACCGCTGCGGCGTAGTCGACAACGAGGGCAACGAAATCTTTGCCGACAAGGTCGGCGTCATGCTGGCGCGGGATATGTCGGCGGAACACCCCGGAGCGCAGTTTGTCGTCGATGTGAAATCGACTGGCCTGTTCATGACTGACCCGCTGCTGAAAGCCCAGGGCGCGAAGACCGACTACTGGAAGACAGGCCATTCCTACATCAAGCGCCGCGTCAAGGAACTGAACGCGCTGGCTGGATTTGAAAAGTCCGGCCACTTCTTCTTCAACCCGCCTTACGGGCGCGGTTATGACGACGGACTGGTGACTGCGATTTCGGTTTGCCGGATGCTCGACCGGAATCCGCAAAAGTCGATGGCCGATCTCTATCGCGACTTGCCGCTGACCTTCGGCTCACCGACCATGAGCCCGCATTGCGGCGATGAGGTCAAGTATGGGGTCGTGGACAAGGTGATCAGCAGATTCACGGCAATGTTTGAGGCGGCAGAGCCGATTGCGGGCCACAAGATCGTCGATCTGGTGACCGTCAACGGCGTCCGGGTTGTCGCGGACGACGGGACCTGGGGACTGGTGCGCGCATCGTCCAACAAGCCTGAGCTTGTGGTGGTTGTCGAAAGCCCGGTGTCCGAAGCGCGCAAGCGGGCGATGTTTGAGGCGGTTGATGCTGTGCTCCGGGAAAATCCCGAGGTCGGCGCATACAACCAGACGATCTGAGATGCCCATGACGTCCTCCATTTCCTGCTTTGTGATGAGCGGCGGCGTTGGTTCCCGTCTGTGGCCTCTGTCGCGCGAAGACAATCCGAAACAGTTCCACAATCTGGCTGGCGACGGCTCGATGCTGATCAAGACTGTTCGCCGGCTGCAGGCGCGGACGGCGGGCGAGGCGCGCGTCAGCCTGATTGCGTCCGAGCGCCATGCCGGACGCGTTCGTGACGACCTTGCGGGGCTGGATATTGGCGGCGAGGCCATATTTGAGCCGACTGGACGCAACACCGCAGCCGCGGTTGCCGTTGCAACCATCGAAACGTTGCGCGCGGCCGGTGACGGACTTGTACTTGTCGTGCCGTCCGACCACGAGATCTCGACCGACGAGCAGTTCTGGCAAACGATTGAGGCAGGCGTTGGCCCGGCCCTGGATGGACGCATCGTTGTGTTCGGCATCCGCCCGTCGCATCCCGAAACCGGCTATGGCTATATCGAGGCTGACGGCATCGACGTCATGCGATTTGTCGAAAAACCGGATCTCGCGACTGCCCAATCCTATCTCGACGCGGGAAACTTCTTCTGGAATTCCGGCATGTTCCTGTATCGCGCCAGCGCGATGCGGGAGGCGTTTCGGGCGCTGCAACCGGAAATCTGGGATCAGGCCGAAATCGCCTGCGCCAATGCGGCAAGGGACCTGTCGGGCGTCTATCTGCCGATGCTGGACTACGGGCACATCCAGTCGATTTCGGTCGACTATGCAATCATGGAAAGGACCGCAGGCATCGCCATGATCCCGGCAACCTTCCGCTGGAACGATCTTGGATCATGGCAGTCGCTGCTTGACGTCAGTGCGTCCGACGCAGACGGCAATGTCGTCATAGGCGACGTTGTGGCGATTGACACCAAATCGTCCTACCTGCGCAGCCAGGGACGGTTGCTGTCAGTGATTGGGATGAAAGATGTGGCTATTGTCGCAACCGCCGACGCCACATTCATTGCGCCGGTCAATCAGAGCCAGAACGTCAAGAAGATTGTCGAACGGCTCGAACAGACGGGCCGGCTGGAGACCAAGTTCACCCCCGCACAGGACCGCGTGGTGCAGGTGGGCGCCTATGTGCCGCGCGTGCGCCACTGGTTGCTGAACGAAGCCTTGCCTCTGTGGTCGACTGTCGCCGTCGATGAGCGGCATGGCGGCTTCTTCGAGGCGCTGTCGATGGATGCGGCGCCAGTGGTCAAGCCGAAGCGCATGCGCACAATGGGCCGGCAGATTTTTGCCTTCGCAGTAGCCAAACAGCACGGCTGGACCGGACCTGCCGATCGCCTCATTGCACACGGCATCGAATTCATCACCCGGCAGGGCCGTTCGGCCAACGGCGGCTGGGTGAGGGTGCTCAATGTCGACGGTTCGGTCGCCGACCCGGTGGAAGATGCTTATGACCAGTCCTGCGTCTTGCTGGCGCTGGCCCATGCGCACAAGGCGGGCAATCCGGATGCAAAACAGCTCGGATTGGACACGTTCAAATTCATCGACTTCTATCTCGAAGACAGCACGATGCGTGGTTTTCTGGAAACGCCCGGCAAGGACAGCATTCGCCGCTCCAACCCGCACATGCATCTGCTGGAGGCGTTTCTTGCCTGGCACGAGATCACCGGCGACACGCAATATCTGCGCCGCGCCGCGCGCATAGTCGAACTGTTCCGCAGTCATTTCTTTGACGCGGAGACCTGGACGCTGGGCGAGTATTTCGACGACGACTGGAAACGTGCGGCGGGTGAGAAGGGCGAGTGGACCGAGCCCGGCCACCATTTCGAATGGGCGGCGCTGCTGGTCGATTTTGCAGCGCGCAGCGGCCAGAAAGATCTGGTCGGCTTTGCCCGCAAACTATACGCGTCGGCAATCGCCAGCGGGTTGAACCGGTCAACAGGGCTCGCCTATGGGGCGGTTTCGCGCGAAGGCATGCCGCTAGACCGCATTTCGCGCAGCTGGCCGCAGACCGAGGCAATCAAGGCCGCTATGGCGCTGGACGAAGCTGGCGGACCTGACCTCAAGCCGGAAATCGAAGCACGTGTCGGACGCTTGTTCAGATGGCATCTCGACGCCGCGCCAAAAGGGCTATGGATCGACCAGATCGATGACAAGGGCCGCCAACTGGCGCGCGATGTGCCCGCCAGCATTCTCTACCACATCGTCACGGCGCTCTCGATGTATCTGAAGCGCTATGAGGCTCCGGCTCAGTAGGGGCTCTCGACGTCGCCAGTCTCGACATAGACGCTCTTGACCTGGCTGTAGTGGCGCAGCGCCTCCAGCGAGTTCTCGCGGCCAATGCCTGAGTTCTTGGCGCCGCCAAACGGGATTTCGACCGGCGACAGATTGTAGTGGTTGATCCACAACGTGCCTGCCTGCAATTCGCCGGCGACGCGGTGTGCGCGGGCCATATCCTTGGTGAACAGGCCGGCAGACAGACCAAACTCGGTGTCGTTAGCGCGCGCCACAACCTCGTCCTCGTCCGTGAACGACAGAATGCTCATCACCGGCCCAAAGATCTCTTCCTGCGCGATGCGCATAGTGTCGGTGACGTTTGTGAACACGGTCGGCTCGACAAAGAAACCGTTCTCGAAGCCCTGAAGTTTCGGTGCGCCGCCGCCGATGGCCAGCTTCGCACCTTCTGCCTTGCCGATCTCGATATAGGACAGCACCTTGTCCTGCTGCGCCTTGTTGATGAGCGGCCCCATCTGGGTTTCGGGATCGAGCGGGTCGCCGATCAGGATCTTCTTGGTGCGCTCGACGACGCGCTCGACAAAGCGGTCATGCAGACCCTGGTGGACAAAAACGCGGGTGCCGTTGGAGCAGACCTGGCCGGTAGAATAGAAATTGCCGAGCATTGCGCCGCCGACGGCGTTTTCGAGGTCAGCGTCGTCAAACACGATCAGCGGCGACTTGCCGCCAAGCTCCATCGTCGCATGTTTCATCAACGAACCGGCCAGCGCCAGCACCTTCTTGCCAGTCGGCACCGAGCCGGTGAGCGATACTTTTGCGACCCCCGGGTGACTAGCCAGCGCCGCGCCCACATCGCCATAGCCCTGCACGACGTTGAAGAGTCCGTCCGGCAGGCCGGCTTCGGTGTAGATTTCGGCCAGCGCCAGCGCAGATAGCGGCGTGTTTTCCGATGGCTTGAACACCATCGCATTGCCCATGGCGAGCGCGGGACCAGACTTCCAGCCGGCACCCTGGATCGGATAGTTCCAAGCGCCGATGCCGACGCACACGCCGAGCGGTTCACGCCGCGTGTAGGCAAATGGCCCACCGAGATCGACATAGTCGCCGTTGAAAGTGGCGACCGCGCCGCCGAAATATTCAAGCGCATCGGCGGCAGAGGCAGCGTCCGCCACCAGCGTTTCCTGGATCGCCTTGCCGGTGTCGAGCGTCTCGATGCGCGCCAGTTCGGCATTGCGCTCGCGCAGCAGGTCTGCGGCGCGGCGCAGGATACGTCCGCGTTCTACCGGCTTCAGCCGCGCCCATGCGCCCTGTGCGGCGCGCGCCGCCTCGATGGCGAGCTCGACAATGTTGGGCGTCGCGGAATGCAGCATGGCGATGGTCTCGCCGGTCGCCGGGTAGATGACTGGCAGCGCCGCGCCGCCATCGTCCTCCACGAAACGGCCATTGATGTAGTGCGAGGCTTTGGGTTGGGCTTTCATGAATTTCTCCTGATCGTGCGATCAAATCTCATCTGTCGCTGACGCGCCAGCGCGGATTGATCCAGGGGTCGAGATTGGACGGGGCGAGCATCTGGCGGCCCAGAATATGGTCCGACGCTTTCTCGCCGGTCATGATCGACGGGGCGTTGAGATTGCCGTTGGTGATGCGTGGGAAAATGGACGAGTCTGCGACGCGCAGACCATCGACACCGATGACGCGCAGTTCCGGATCGACCACCGACATCGGATCATCGACAGCGCCCATCTTGCAGGTGCCGCATGGATGGTAGGCGCTCTCGGCGTGCTGCCGGATGAAGTCGTCAAGCTGCTCGTCAGACTGCACATCGCTGCCCGGCGAGATCTCGCGGCCACGGAACGGGTCGAAGGCTTTTTGGCCAAAGATCTCGCGGGTGAGGCGGATGCAGTGGCGGAAATCGGACCAGTCGTCGGGATGCGACATGTAGTTGAACAGGATTTTCGGCCGCTCGCGCGCATCGCCGGACCGCAGTGAAACAGATCCGCGCGACTTTGATCGCATCGGCCCGACATGAGCCTGGAAGCCGTGTGACTTGGCGGCGGCCTTGCCGTCATAGCGCACGGCAGCCGGGATGAAATGATACTGGATGTCGGGATAGTCGACGCCCGCTTTCGAGCGCACGAAGGCGGCAGCCTCGAAGTGGTTCGTTGCGCCAAGGCCTGATCCGAACATCAGCCAGCGCGCGCCGATAAGCGCCTTCGAGAAGGGGTTCAGCACCGAATAGAGCGTGATCGGCTGGGTCGATTCCTGCTGGATGTAGAGCTCCATATGGTCTTGCAGGTTCTGGCCGACGCCGGGGCGATCAGCGACAATGTCAATGCCGTGTTCGGCCAGATGTGCGGCTGGGCCGATGCCCGACAGCATCAGAAGTTTCGGAGAGTTGATTGACGAGGCGGCGAGGATGACCTCACGTCTTGCGCGAACCAGTTGAATCGATCCGTGAGCTTCGATTTCAACGCCTGTGGCGCGTTGATTCTCGATGGAGACCTTTCGCGCCAAGCCCTGGACAAGACTCACATTTTCACGGCGCAGCGCAGGCCGCAGATAGGCATTGGCGGCAGACCAGCGCCGGCCAAGATGGATGGTTTGTTCCATCCAGCCAAAGCCCTCCTGCTTCGATCCGTTGTAGTCTTCGGTGCCCTCAAAGCCCGCCTGTTTGCCGGCCTCGACAAAGGCCTTGTAGAGCGGGTTGAGGCGGCGGCCCCGCTTGACGTAGAGCGGGCCGTCCGTGCCGCGCCATCCGTCTTCACCATCCTTCGAATTTTCCATCCGCTTGAAGTAGGGCAGCACATCCGCGAAGCCCCAGCCGGACGCGCCTTCGTCTTCCCAATGGTCGAAGTCGAGCGCATGACCGCGCACATAGACCATGCCGTTGATCGAGGACGAACCGCCCAGCACTTTGCCGCGCGGCGTGGCGAGCACGCGGTTGCCCAGATGCGGCTCGGGCTCGGAATGAAAACCCCAATCGTAGAGGCTCATATTCATCGGGATCGACAGCGCCGACGGCATCTGGATCAGCGGGCCGTAGTCGGTGCCGCCGTGCTCGATGATGATGACGCTGTGCTTACCATCTTCCGACAGACGATAGGCCATGGCGCAGCCGGCTGAGCCAGCGCCGACGATAACAAAATCTGCTTCCATCTGAGCCGCCATCATTCGCCCCTCGGGAAACGTTTGTCGGCCTCGAGCGTGTCGAGGTTCATGTGATTGCGCATGTAACGTTCCGACGCTTTTTGCAGTGGCTGGAAATCCCAGGGGAAATAGGCGCCGTTGCGCAGCGCCGGATAGACGACCCAGCGGCGGGCCTGGCTTTCGCGCACCTCGGCGTCAAAGCGCGCCATGTCCCAGCGCGCGCGGACGCGCGACATGAAGCTGGCGACAAGTTCGGCATGGGCCGGCTCGGCGGCGAGATTGACCTGCTCCAGCGGGTCGGCCTCCAGGTCGAACAATTGCGGCGGGTCGAGTTCGCAGAAGACAAATTTGAAACGCCCGTCGCGGATGGCGACCATTGGCGCGTAGGACCCCTCGGCGGCATATTCCATCAGCACCGGCTCGGTCCGGCCCTCGCCCCGCATCAGCGGGACCAGCGACTGGCCATCGGTCCATTCGATGATTGCGCTCATGTCGATATCAGCAAGGTCGCAAAGGGTCGGGCAGATATCGAGGTTGGAGACCGGCGTGTCGATGCGGGCAGGCTTGATGCCGCCGCCGGCGAACATCAGAGGCACGCGGGCTGACCCTTCGTAAAAATTCATCTTGAACCACAGGCCGCGCTCGCCGAGCATTTCGCCATGGTCGGAGCAGAAGACCACAATCGTGTCGTCTGTCATGCGGGTTGCGTCGAGCGTCGCGAGCAGTTCGCCGACCTTGTCGTCGATATAGGAGATGTTGGCGAAGTAGCCTTGCCGCGAGCGGCGGATATTGTCGTCCGTAATGTCGAACGCGGCGTAGTCGCTCGCCAGATAGAGCCGTTGCGAATGCGGGTCCTGCTTGTCGGTCGGGATGAAGCCGATTGTCGGCTCGAGATGCTCGCAATCATTGTAGAGGTCCCAATATTTGCGTCGCGCCACGAACGGGTCGTGCGGGTGGGTGAAGGAGACTGTCAGGCACCACGGCTTGCGCGCCGGGTCGTCGCTGTCGCGCGACAATTGATAGAGCTTCTGGTTGGCGAGGAAGGCGGTCTCGTCGTCATATTCGAGCTGGTTCGAGGTCTCTGCGACACCAGCGCCGGTGACAGAACCGAGATTGTGGTACCACCAGTCGATGCGTTCGCCGGGTTTTCTGTAGTCCGGCGTCCAGCCAAAGTCGGCGGGATAAATGTCCGTCGTCAGCCGCTCCTCGAAACCGTGCAGCTGGTCCGGCCCGACAAAATGCATTTTTCCAGACAGTGCGGTCGAATAGCCGGCGGCGCGCAGGTGGTGCGCAAAAGTCGGGATCGACGAGGCAAACTCGGCGGCGTTGTCATAGACCCGGGTGCGCGAAGGCAATTGCCCGCTCATGAACGAGGCGCGGCCAGGCGCACAAAGCGGCGAGGCGGTGTAGTTGTTGACGAAGCGGGCCGAGCGGGCGGCGAGCTTCTTCAGGTTAGGCGTATGCAGGAAGTCGGCAGGGCCGTCCGGGAACAGCGTGCCGGTCATCTGGTCGACCATGATGATGAGGATGTTGGGGCGGCGTGGATCAGTCATGGCGTATGCCCGAGCTTCAGGGTGACATAGTCTTCGACCAGTGCGATGGCCGATGCGGGGTCAGGCGCGCCCTGTTTCAGCGCGCGGCGGATGTAAAGCCCGTCGATCAGCGCGGCGATGCCTTCGGCGGCGCGCGAGGCCTGGCCACGCGGCGTCAGCGGCGACAGAGCATGCGTCAGGTTTGAATGCAGCCGCCGGGCGTAGATGCCGAGCAGGCGGCGCATGTCAGTGGAGCGCTGCGCCTCGACATAGAAGGCAAGCCAGGCGGCCACGACGTCCGGCTTGAACTGTTGCTCGGAGAAGCTGACGGCGATGATGGCCGACACGCGTTCGCGCGGGGTTTGCGATTGAGCGAGCGCGGTGCGCAGCTCTCGTCCGAGATCGACCAGCAGCGACTGCATCGTGGCGCGCAGCAGATCGTCTTTGGCGCCGAAATAGTGATGCGCGAGCGCCGAAGACACGCCTGCGCGCCCTGCTATGTCGCTCATGCGCACATCTAGCGTTCCCGCCTCGCCAATGATGGCGACAGCAGCGTCGATCAGCGCACGGCGGCGCAGCGGTTCCATTCCGACTTTAGGCATGGCGACAGGCTAAGTATTTTTATTGACGCGTCAATCAATAAAAACTGGAGGAGCTTTTTTGCCGGAACCGCTTTACCGGTTTCCATTCAGCGGTATGGTCACAACATGAAGCACGCGGCGGTGGTGACAGGCGGCGCATCGGGCATCGGCCTTGCGGTAACGTCGCGGCTGATCGAGGACGGCTGGCCGGTGGCGGTGCTCGACTTCAATGAGGCTGCGCTCGCCGAGGCCGAAGCCGACATGACTGGCGACAATGTCATCTTTATTCATTGCGATGTGACCGACGAGGATGATGTTTCGGCTGCATTTGACGAGGTGGTCGATCGTTCAGGTCTGATTGGAGGCCTGGTCAACTCGGCAGGGATCGCCAGATCGGCGTCGGTCGAGGACACGACAGCTGAAATGTTGCGCGAGCTGCTCGAAGCCAACCTGATCGGGACTTTCGTTACCTGCAAGGCTGCAATGGAGCGGATGGGAGAGAGCCTGTCGATCGTCAATCTATCGTCGGTGTCGGGCCTGCGCGCCAATCGTGGCCGGCTGGCTTATGGTGCGTCCAAGGCGGGCGTCAAACTGATGTCGGAGGTCATGGCGGTCGAGCTTGCGCCTCAGAACGTCCGCGTCAATGTCGTGGCGCCGGGTCCGGTCGACACGCCAATGGTGTCGCGTCTGCACCGTCCGGAGGAACGCAGGCTGTGGCAGGAGCAGATTGCGCTTGGCCGATATGGCCGGCCCGACGAGATCGCATCTCTGATTGCTTACCTGCTGTCGCCGGAGGCAAGCTACATCACTGGCCAGACGATTGCGGTTGACGGCGGTTTCATGTCTGCCGGGATTATCCGCGAGGCCTGATCATCCGAACAGGTCGATCCGGCCCCAGGCCGGGATTTTCAGCGCGGGCCGCATGATGTCGACGCCAGCAACCAATCCCATGAAATGCAGTTCGAGACCGCTGGTCAGCCCGGCGGTAAAGCCCGCCAGTCCGTAGATCGTGGCATGCAGATCGCCGGTCGCCGGCGACCAGCCGGCAGACACAACGCCTGGCCAGAAGTCGCGGCCCGTCGCGTTCGGCGGCATGTCGCCAAGTTCTGGTACGGCGCGCACGACATGGGCGACAAAACTGTTCGAGTTTGGCCCGGGCCATATCCGGTAGTCGCCATTGTGCGAATACGGATAGTTTGCAATCGCCGCCTCGACTTCCGGGATCAGCCGTTCGGCCTCCTTGCCCTTGACGACGCGAACCGTGAACGGGTCATTTGAATACCACCGTCCGTCGGCCGGGTAGCTGTTCCGTCGGATCGGCGCGCCCCAGCCAACCTTGTCGTAACGGTCGTAGGACGAAGCGCCGGCCTTCTTGGTGACGATCCAGCTGTGAACAGCCAAGGCTCCCTTCAGCCCGCCGGTGCGAGCCGCCAGCACATAGACCGCTGCCCCGTCATCCACATCAGCCTCGGGCAACAGGCCCGACGACGACCAGTCAGCCTGACGCCAGCTGGACGGGCGCTCCTTGACATACCACCAGCCTATATTGGCGAGCGCCGGAAGAATGAAAACGATGAGCAGAAAGGCGAGTGCGATGCGGATGATCTTCAAATCTCGAAAGCCTTTGAATTGTTCCGGGCGTCGGAGTAGTGCAGCCAACAGATAAGAAACCCAATCAGGTAAAACCATGGCGAACCCCATTCTGGCGGAAGCAACGCGCGGCGGACAGGTGGAGAGCCGCCACGAAGGCGCTTTCGTCGTCACAGACGGAGACGGAAAGGTCGTGCTGTCTGCGGGCGATATTGACCGGCCAGTGTTTCCGCGCTCTGCGGTGAAGGCGATACAGGCCTTGCCGCTGGTGGAAAGTGGCGCTGCCGACCGGTTTGGGTTCGACCAGCGCGAACTGGCGCTCGCCTGCGCCTCCCATTCAGGCGAACGGGCGCATGCCGAGCTGGCGGCACAGGTGCTGGCCAAGGCCGGGCTCACATTCGAGGCGCTGGAATGCGGCGCGCACTGGCCAAGCAGCCAGGACGCAACGATTGCGCTGGCGCGCGAGGGTGCAAAGCCGACGGCGCTGCACAATAATTGCTCGGGCAAGCACAGCGGTTTCCTGTGCGGTTGCGTGCAACTGGGCATGGACCATAGCGGCTATGTGAAAATCGGCCACAGCTACCAGCGGCTGATTGCCGACACGATGACCGAGGTGACCGGCGCCGCCCACGGGCAAGAAAACGCCGGAACCGACGGCTGCTCGATCCCGACCTATGCGGTGCCGCTGACAAATCTGGCGCATGGCTTTGCCCGGATGGCGGGCGGGCAGGGGCTTTCGCGCGCGCGGGCAGCGGCGGCAAAGCGGCTGATCGAGGCCTGCATGGCCGAACCGTTTCAGGTGGCGGGCACCGGTAAGGCCGATACAGGCATCATGTCGGCTGGCGGCGGCCGCGTCTTCGTCAAGGTCGGCGCGGAAGGCGTCTATTGTGGCGCGCTGCCGGAGCTGGGCTATGGCTTTGCGTTGAAGATCGACGACGGTGCGATCCGCGCCGCGGAGGCAGCGGTTGCCGGTCTCTTGGTGAAATTGCTCAAGGCTGACGAGGCGCTGGCGGCAAGCATGGCCGGATTCGCAACCGTCACCATGCGAAACTGGAACGGTATCGAGGTTGGTCAAGTTCGTGCGGCTGGTCCGCTGAGCGTCAGCTGATCCGATTTCGCTCGACGGTGAGGCCAGGCAGGTCCGACCCCTTCAAGGCGAGATCTCCAGTGACGGCTTCGGTCCAGCGGTGACCGATGACGCCGCCGCGCTTGGCTCTGTCGATAATGTTGTCTGAAATGACGACCGGCCCGACACCTTCGACTACCGATACCGCGATGCCTTCGCCCGCCTCGCGGATGACATTGCCCGTGGCGACCACATTGCGAAGGTAGGGACCCCAGCCCAGATGCATGCCGTAGAGTGGCGCGCGCTCGATGACATTGCCGGACACCGTTGCATCGGCCTCGACCGTAACGCCGACGCCAAAGCCGGGCGCATCTGCCGGGTAGGGGCCTTTGGCCGAAAGGTTGCGCACAAGGTTACCGGTGACGGTGGACATGCGCCCGCCTTCGTTGAAATTGACGACCGAAATGCCGTTGGCTGCGCCGTCGACAATATTGTTGGCGATGACCGCGCCTTCAAACGCAAATTCGGAGTAGATCGCGGTTTCACCCGAGCGGGTGCAATTGTTGCCGCTGATCTGGATGTTTGAACCCGAGTTGGACCGGATGGCGGAAAAGGCGCAATCGGCGATCTGATTGTTGGAGACGATGACGCGTCCGGCGCGAAACACATTGATGCCGTTGCCGAATTGGCCGGTGCCGCCATTGCGGGCGAGAATACGGTCGATGCGGTTTCCCGTGACGATGGTGCCGTCTTCGCCCGGCTGCCACTTGTGCACCAGAATGCCGCCATTGCCACAGTCGGAAATGGTGTTGCCGGAAATGCGCATGCGGCCGGCCTCGACTGACCAGATTGCGGCTTCGGCTGCACCGGAAATATCGCAATTTTCAATACGGCCTGAAACACGCTCAAGCACGACGCCATATTTGGATGCGCCGACCAGTTCGCAATTGTCCATGGCGAAGCGTGCGACGGAACGCAGATCAATCGCTCCCTGGACGCCGTCGCCAAGCCAGCGGTTGGCGCCGTCGATGACCAGACCGGAAAGCTCGACATGGGCCGAGCCTTCGCCGGCGAGAAAATGACCGTCGCCGCCATGGACAATGCGGGTCGCGCCCGGCACGCCCGAGAGGCGAACGCGGGCCGGCAAGGTGATGTTGGAGACGACATAGACGCCAGGCGGAATGAAGACCGACTGATCGGCGTCGGACGCCTTTTGCAGCATCCGGTTGAATGCTTTGGACTGGTCGTCCAGTCCGCCGCGCGCAAGTCCAAGTTCCGACGCATTGATGGATCCGCGCATCGCGGCGCTCTGGATGCCCGCCAGCGGCTGGGCGGCAAGGGCGGGCGATATGGCTGTCACGCCGGCGGCGGCAGTCAGAAAGCTGCGTCTGTTCAGCATTGGCACAGATCTCCGTGTCGATCCGTGTGCAATGCAGATTGCATGCCAACCGATTTTGGAACAAGATCAGTTCATGAGCAAAGCATTCATGAGCAATTTCGACGACAACGAAGCAATTGCCGATGTGGGCGACAAGCCGATTTCGACGGAACGCAACCTTGTGACCGAGGACGGCATCGCCCAGATGGAGGCGCATGTGAACCGGCTGCGCAAGGAATTTGCCGAGGCCGAAAAGAAGGAAGAGCGCGAGCAGATGGCGATTGCCACCCGCGAACTTCGCTACTGGCAGACGCGGCGCGAAAACGCCGAGTTGCAGGTGCCTGATCCGGACGAGAAGGTGGTGCGCTTTGGCATGACCGTGCGGCTGGAAGCTGAAGACGGCCATCATGTGACCTGGAAGATTGTCGGCGAGGATGAAGCCGACCCGCATGCGGGCAAGATCAGCCATGTCGCGCCAATGGCCAAGGCCATGTACGGCAAGAGCGTTGGCGATGTGTTTTCCGTCAATGACAAGGAATGGGAAATCGTCGGGCTGAAGGTTTAGGAGAGTAGGCTAGTCCGGAATTGTTTCAGTGTGATCCCGGAAAAAGGCTGCTGCGCCGGTCTCGTCGATCTCGCCTGAGGCGAGCGCCATTGTGAACAGATAGAGGGTGCCATCATCGGCCGTCATCCGGTGGCCGTTCAGATGCATGAACAACATGGCCGTGACGATGGCCGTTCGCTTGTTGCCGTCGACAAAGGCATGGTTTCGTCCCAGACCGAATGCGTAGGCTGCAGCGAGATCAAAAACGTCGGGTGCGCCATAGGACATCTTGTTTTCAGCGCGGGCCAGAGCAGATTCGAGTGCGTTTTCATCGCGCAAGCCCGCTGCGTCGCCGTGACGGCGCAACTGTTCTGCGTGAAGCGCTTCGACAACCTGGCGGGTCGGAAAGCGCCAGATCATTCGGCCAGCTTTTGCAAGGCGACCTTGTAACGGTCCATGATCTCACGGGCAGCCGCCATCTGTTCCTCGAACTCGTCGCCGGCTTTCTTGAGGACAATGTCGCCTTTGTTCTCGGAAATCACGACGCTGTCGCCGGCCTTGAGATTGAGGCTCTGCAGCAATTCCTTCGGCAGAATGACGCCTTCGGAATTGCCGATTTTGCGGATGACGGTGTTCATGGATGTGCTCCAAGTTATAACAGAGCGTATAACATCAAGTTCCACATGTTGCAACTTCGGTTGGAACGGAGGCTAGGGCAGCGTGTCGACGCCCGTTGGGCGCAGGACGCTGTCGAGGGTCAGAAGTGGCCTGCTTGTGGCTTGAGTTTTTATGCAATTTGCGTATTTTACAAGAAATAATGGAGGCGAGCATGGGTGTTACAGTTCGCGCTAGCGACTTCTCCCGCAACTTTGCAAAGTATCAGGACGAAGCGATTTCAGCCAAGGTCATCAATGTGACCAGTCACGGGCGGATCGTGGGGGCCTATCTTTCCGTGCAAGAGCTGGAACGCTACGAGGCGATGAAGCGGCGGGAGCGTGAGGTTCTGGTCACGGGCGCGCTCGACGACGAGGCGGTCGCTGCAATTGAAGCAGCGGAATATGGCATCGAGCCGAAATGAGCATTCCGGCCCCAAAGCCGGGACTGATTATCCGATACAGTTTTCTCTGGAGCGCCGAGGCCAAACGTGGTGCGGTTGAAGGCAGCAAGGATCGTCCCTGCGCGATCGTGGTCGCCGCCAGGAACGAAGCTGGCGAAATACGCACAATTGTCGCGCCAATCACTCACAGTCCGCCGATAGATGTCGCAGCATCGCTCGAAATCACGCCCGAGCTATGCCGGACTTTGGGACTTGATGCAGGGCGGCACTGGATCCGCCTTGATGAGTTGAACCGGTTTGTCTGGCCCGGATATGACCTTCGTCCGCGCCCTGACGGTCGTTATGACTACGGAATGTTGCCGCCCGGACTGTTTGAGCAGCTGAAGCGCAGGATTCTCGAAATACAGAAGGCGAGAAAGGGCCGGGTGATTGAACGGGGGTGAGGAGTCGCGACCCCAATTCCCTCAATGCTTGCCTTCACCCGCCGGCTTTTTCGACCACAAGCTGCTGACCGCATGCCAGACTGGCTCAAACACATATTTGGCGAACGGGATCAGCAACAGGCCGAGCGCAAGGCCGAAGACGCCTGAGAGCGCGGCATTGACGGTCCATTCGACGAATCCTGAGGCGGCTGGGACGGCGTGGCCGGCGACCTCGGCGACATGTTCGACCCAATGGGTGAGGGCGCCAAAGCCGAACTCGGGCAGGCCGTGCAGCACGATCTGGCCGCCAACCCACAGCATGGCGGCGGTGCCGAGCGTCGAGATGACGGTCATCAGGCCGGGCATGCCCTTGACGATGCCGCGGCCAAGTGCGCGCGTGGCGCTGAGACGGCCGGACTGGGCGAGGACGAGGCCGAAATCATCGGCTTTGACCAGCAAGGCCACCGCGCCATAGACAAAGGCGGTGATGGCGATGGCGACAGCTGCCAGCACGACCCCACGCTCCAGCACGCCCTGCGCCTCGATGGCGGCAAGCGCGATGGTCATAATCTCCGCCGACAGGATGAAGTCGGTCTTGATCGCGCCGGCTATTCGCTCTTCCTCGAGTTTAGCCGCGTCGATGGTCTGAGGCTGCTCATGGTGTTCGTCCTCGTGCCCGGCAAACATGTGGTAGACTTTTTCCGCGCCCTCAAAACAGAGATACGCGCCGCCGATCATCAAGAGCGGTGTGATCAGCCAGGGCGCGAACGTGTCGAGCGCTAGCGCAATCGGCAGCAGGATGACCACCTTGTTAAACAGCGAGCCGCGCGCGATGCGCCAGATGATCGGGAGTTCACGCGCCGCCGGCAGGTTCTGCACATATTTGGGCGTAACGGCTGTGTCGTCGATGACGACGCCGAGCGATTTAGCTCCCGCCTTGGCAGTATCATCGATGACTGACGCGGCGACCTTTGCGCCGACCTTGGTTGCCTGCGCCGCAATGTCGTCAACCTGGGCGGCAGCGAGTTTCGCCAGAGCGGCGATGTCGTCGAGAAGAGCAAGCAACCCGCTCATATTGTCATGCTTTCATGCCATTTCAGGGAGTTTGCGTTCACCCCAGCCGGTCCATCAACTGCTCGGCGGCGTCAGGGATGACGGTGCCGGGCGGGAAAATGGCCGCAGCGCCTGCCTTCAGCACGGCGTCAAAATCATCTGGCGGGATGACGCCGCCGGCGACGATCAGGATGTCCTCGCGGCCAGCTTTCTTCAGCGCCTGTTTCAGTTCGGGCACCAGCGTCAGGTGGCCCGCCGCAAGCGATGATGCGCCGACGATGTGGACGTCGTGTTCGATGGCGAGTTTGGCGACTTCTTCCGGCGTCTGGAACATCGCGCCGACAGTGACGTCGAAGCCCAGATCAATGAAGGCGGTGGCGATGACTTTTTGGCCGCGGTCGTGTCCGTCCTGGCCCATCTTGGCGACGAGAATGCGCGGCGCGGAGCCGTGCTTCTTTTTGAAAGCCTCGACCTTGTCGTGCACACGGTCGACGGAGGGGAGATCGCCGACCGCCTTGCGGTAGACGCCGGAAATGGTCTGGACCGACGCCGCGTGGCGGCCAAACACCTTTTCCATCGCAAACGAGATCTCGCCGACGGTCGCGCCCGCGCGCGCGGCGCGGATGGCAAATTCGAGCAGGTTGCCGTCGCCCTGTGCCGCGGTGGTTAGCGCGCCGAGCGCGGTCTCGACTTGGGCAACGTCGCGGGTGCCCTTGAGCTGCTGCAGTTTTGCCAGCTGGCGGGCCCTGACCTCGGCATTGTCGACCTTGAGAACATCAACTTCGATGTCCTGTTCGGGCCGGTGCATGTTGACGCCGACGAGCGGCTGTTCTTTCGCATCGATGCGTGCCTGGGTGCGGGCGGCGGCCTCCTCGATGCGCATTTTCGGAATGCCCTTTTCGATGGCAGCAGCCATGCCGCCGAGCTGCTCGACCTCCTCAATATGGGCGAGCGCCCGGCGGGCCAGATCGTTGGTCAGGCGCTCGACGAAAGCCGAACCGCCCCAGGGATCGATCATCCGGGTGGTGCCCGATTCCTTTTGCAGCAGGATCTGGGTGTTGCGGGCGATGCGCGCCGAATGGTCGGTCGGCAAGGCCAGCGCTTCGTCGAACGAATTGGTGTGCAGCGACTGCGTGCCGCCCTGGGTCGCGGCCATCGCCTCGATCATCGTGCGCACGATATTGTTGTAGGGGTCCTGCGCAGTAAGCGACCAGCCTGACGTCTGGGTGTGGGCGCGGAGCGCCAGCGACTTGGCGCTCTTTGGCGAAAAGTTTTTCTGCATCAGCGCGGCCCAGATCATGCGGCCGGCGCGCTGCTTGGCGACTTCCATGTAAAAATTCATGCCCGAGTTCCAGAAGAACGACAGGCGCGGCGCAAAGCTGTCGACGTCGAGACCGGCGGCGACGCCGGCACGCACATATTCGATGCCGTCGGCAATCGTGTAGGCAAGCTCTAGGTCGACCGTCGCTCCGGCTTCCTGGATATGGTAGCCCGAAATGGAAATGGAATTGAACTTCGGCATTTCCCGCGACGTGTAGGAAAAGATGTCGGAGATGATCCGCATCGACGGTTTTGGCGGGTAGATGTAGGTGTTGCGGACCATGAACTCCTTCAGAATGTCGTTCTGAATGGTCCCGGCGAGCTTTGCGGGCGGCACGCCCTGTTCTTCCCCTGCGATGATGTAGAGGGCCATGATCGGCAGCACCGCGCCGTTCATGGTCATCGATACGGTCATCTGGTCGAGCGGAATGCCGTCAAACAGCTGGCGCATGTCGAGGATGGAATCAATCGCCACGCCCGCCATGCCGACATCGCCCGCGACGCGCGGATGGTCTGAATCATAGCCGCGATGGGTGGCGAGATCGAAGGCGACCGACAGGCCTTTTTGGCCAGAGGCGAGATTGCGCCGGTAGAACGCGTTGGATTCTTCGGCTGTCGAGAAGCCGGCATATTGGCGGATGGTCCAGGGCTGCTGGACATACATGGTCGGATAGGGGCCACGCAGATAAGGCGCGGCACCGGGGACGCTGTCGAGGAAGGGGAGCGTGGCGGTGTCGGCATCGCCATAGGCGCGCTTGAGGGCAATGCCTTCCGGCGTCGCCAGCTTGCCGTCGCTGGCGGGTGTCTGGCCGCCTTTTGGCGCTGTCCAGTCGATCTTGGTGAAATCGGGGATCATGTCCGCGCCTCCAGAGGCGATGCGATGCGGGCAGGCACCAGCCGTTCACAGAATACGACACCTTCCTTGGTGACTGGCCGCTTGCCGGCGGCAAGCGTCGTCACAGGACGTTCGGCCTTGGCAGGGAACAGATTGGTGCCGACGATCAGGCGCTCGCCCGACGCGTAGTCCGCTTCGCGTGCTGCGGTTGCTGCAGTAATGCGGGCTTGCAGCTTGCCTGCCGCGAGACTGTCGAGAATGCCGCCTTCGGCTTCGATGGCCTGAAACTCGCGCCAGGCGGCGTCAGACAATTCGTCGGTCAACTGCTCGACGCTGCCGGAACCGACGCCCGGGTCGGCGACGTAGCCGATATTGCTTTCTCCGGCGAGCACCAGCTGGGTGTTGCGCGCGACACGGCGGGCGAATGCGTCTGGCAGGCCATGGGCGATGGTGTAGGGCAGGATCGACACCGAATCCGCGCCGCCCGCGACGGCAGCGAAATTGGCAATCGTGGTGCGCAATATGTTGGTCTCGGGATCAAGGAACGACATCATCCGGTAGGAGGTTTCGGCGTGGACGATGGCCGAGACCGGGTCGATGCCGCATTCGGCCTGAACCCGCTGCCACAGTCGGCGCAGGGCGCGAATCTTGGCCATGCCAAGGAACTGGTCCTGATCGATGGAAATAGCGAAACCGATGTGCTCGGCGGCATAGAGCAGCGGCTGGCGGGCTTCCTCGAACATGCGCAGATGCAACACCGCCGTCGACAGCATGGCGGCGAGTTCCTGCGCTTCGGTCGCGCCCGCATTGTGATAGACCCGGCCATCGGCCTCCAGCAGCACGCCGGGCAGGCCAAGCGCGAAGAAATGCGCCAGCGATTGCGGCATGGAGGCGCGCAGCGCCGCCAGAGACATATGCAGGCGGCCGGTTCCGCCAAAAATGGCGGCCGGGTCGATGCCGAGCCCGATCCGCAACTTGGCTGTGTTGACGCGCCTTGTTGCCAGCGTGCGGAACAGCCAGTCGATTGACTGCCGTGATTTGGGGTGTGCATCGATGCGAACCAGCCTGTCGGATAGCGGCAGGCCGTCGAGCACTGTGGTTACAGCTTCCTGGGTTGCGGGCAGGCCGTAGCCAAAGGCGTTCGGGCCGCCTTCGAACACCAGCGCGATACCGGTTGCGCCACCTTCGAGATCGGCCCGCGCCTGCGCATTGGCGCGCACAGGATCAGGATCGTCGATACGCTGCACGACGTCCCAGGCGCGCTCGATGTTGCCACGCGCGGTGAAGGCAGCATCGCTGCGCCGCTGTGACAATGGGTCGATGCGCAGGCCGTCATCGGTGGAAGACACAAGCGTTGCGCCGAAATCGGCATCGCCGATCGCCTTCTGCGCCAGTTTGCGCCAGGTGCCGAAATCGGCTTCGGCGAATTTGGCTTGATTCAGAAGCGACGTGTCCATCTCACCTCCGGCACCGCTGACGGGCCAGCTTGCGTTTCTGCCGGGGAGGGATCGTGACGGCAGTGTGACGCCACATTCTGGTTCCTCCGCCAGACCATACTTCATGCATTAGGCGAAAGGTGCGCCTGTTCGCAACACTGCGAACGTTCAAAATGCACGCACAGCCATTGTGAGGGCATGATTGGCTGACTATACGGTCCACAGGCGCATTGTAGCGCAACGAATTACTATGCGGAGACATTGCGGATGCCCGACAAGCAGGACCCATCGATCTTTCTCGGCGCCAGCCGCAAGCCCGACAATTCCTACCAGCAGCCGGAAAACCTGCTGCTGAGATTCGGCAACCGGCACGGCCTGGTAACCGGCGCGACAGGCACCGGCAAGACGGTGACGCTGCAAATTCTGGCGGAAGGGTTTTCCAATGCCGGGGTTCCGGTGTTTGCCGCCGATATCAAGGGTGATCTGTCCGGCGTTGCCGCCATGGGCGAGGCCAAGGATTTTCTGGTGAAGCGCGCGCAGGACGTGAAGCTCGACCCGTATGAGTTCCAGGAATTTCCGGTGATTTTTTGGGATCTGTTCGGCGAACAGGGCCACCCGATCCGCGCCACGGTCTCGGAAATGGGGCCGCTTCTTCTGTCGCGCCTGATGAACCTGACCGAAGCACAGGAAGGCGTCATCAATATCGCCTTCAAGCTGGCTGATGAAGAAGGGCTGCTGCTGCTTGACCTGAAAGATCTGCAGGCCTTGCTGGCCAATATGGCGGACAGGGCGCAGGAGATTGGCGCACGCTTCGGCAATGTCACTCGACAGTCCGTCGGCGCGATCCAGCGCAACCTTCTGGTGCTTGAACAGCAGGGTGCAGCCCATTTCTTCGGTGAGCCGGCGCTGAAAATCTCTGATCTGATGCGCAAGACGCCTGATGGTCGGGGCGCGATCAACATTCTGGCCGCCGACAAGCTGATGATGAACCCGCGGCTCTATTCGACATTCCTGCTGTGGCTGATGTCGGAACTGTTTGAGGAACTGCCGGAAGTGGGCGACCCGGACAAGCCAAAGCTGGTGTTCTTTTTCGACGAGGCGCACCTGCTGTTTGACGAAGCGCCAAAAATCCTGGTCGACCGGGTTGAGCAGGTGGTGCGGCTGATCCGCTCGAAGGGCGTCGGTGTCTATTTTGTCACCCAGAACCCGCTCGACGTGCCCGAGACGGTGCTGGCCCAGCTCGGCAACCGCGTTCAGCACGCGCTGCGCGCTTATACGCCGCGCGAACAGAAAGCGGTGAAGACGGCTGCCGACACGTTCCGGCCAAACCCCGATTTCAATTGCGCTGACGCAATTACCCAGCTCGGCACGGGCGAGGCGCTGGTGTCGACGCTGGAGAACAAGGGCATTCCATCGATGGTTCAGCGGACGCTGATCCGTCCGCCGGCGTCGCGGCTCGGGCCGATCACGCCGCAGGAGCGCAAGGCAGTAATGGCGCAGAGCCCGGTAGCCGGCGATTACGACGAGTCGATTGACCGTGAATCGGCGTTTGAAAAACTGCAGAAGCGGGCGACGGAAACGCAGAAGGACGTTCAGGAAGAACGCGCCTCGACCGAAGGCCGCAGTGGCGGTCGCTGGACGCTGCCCGATTTCGGCCAGGGTCGTGAGCGTGATGACGATGACGATGACCGCCCGCGCAGGCAAACCAGACCTGCGCCTCGTCCGCGTTCGTCTGGCCGCCAGACCGTGACAGAAACGGCGATGAAGTCGGTTGTCCGGTCGGTCGGCGCTGCTGTTGGCGCAGCCATCGTGCGCGGCATTCTGGGCAGCATGCGGAGGCGCTGATCGGCCCGCCGCCTGCTGGCGGTCTCTGCTTTTCATCCTAAGTTGTCACATTCTAAAGCACGTCACGCCCAACCGGATTGGGCGCGACATGCTTAAGAATGTGAGAAAAAGCGTGCGCGAGCGTCTTGCATCGGCAGTATGATCGCTGACTATTTTGATAAACAAGCAAGATCGTCGCAATCTGACGCAGCGGATTTACGCGAAATTAGATTCGGCATGTGAAGGTCCCAGCATTCATTTTTGCTCGAGACCGTCACATGTTGAAACTTGATTTCATCAATCAAATAAGTGCGAAAGGCAGGTTCCTAAGGGACCGGAGTGGTCAGTTTGCCGTCATGACGGCGCTGGGCGCTATCCCTCTGTGCCTGGGTATCGCCATGGCGATTGATTTTTCGAGAATGGTTGAGGCGCGCACCGATATTCAGCAGGCAGCCGACGCCGCAACACTTTCGGCTGTTTCCAACGCGAGCAAGAATTTTTCGAACGGTGGTACGTTCGATCAGGCATGGACCGAAGCCAGCGCAAAGAAGGAAGCAATTGACCTTTTCAAGGCGAATTTTCCTGCCGCTCAAGGCTACACGTTCAGCGATGTCACATTTGATGTGAACCGTATTGGTGTGGCGCTGACAGCGACAATGTCTGCCAAAGTGACGGTGCCAATGTTCTTCATGGGTCTCACCGGCATGGAGTCGAGCGCCATCCAGGTGAATTCGGTCGCTTCCAATACGGTGTCGCCTTACACTGACGTGTATGTGCTCGCGGACAATTCGCCGTCGATGGCGATTGGCGCAACTCCTACAGACATTCAGGCGCTGGAGAGAGTGATCGGGTGCGCATTTGCTTGCCACAACCTGAGCACGCCGGTTGATACGTTCAAGATAGCAGTGGACGCAAAGATCCCTCTGCGCATTGATGCCACGCGCGAAGCGCTTGCAGGGCTGATTTCGACGATTGGGGAAACCACGAGTCAGAATGAACAATACCGGATTGCCGGTTATCATTTCGGCACGTCCGGTGCGAATCGCACTGTAACAAATTTCATTCCGCAGACGACCAATCTCGACCAGGCCGCCATCAATTCACTTGGCTTGACGCTAATGGGCATACCCTCGTCCGGGTACAACAACCAGATGCTCACGGACCTTAAGCTTATGATGTCACAGATGCAGACAATCATCGGCAAGGCAGGCACCGGCGAAAGCAAGACGGCCCGCCAAAAGCTGTTGATGGTGATCACTGACGGCGTTAACACCACGTTGAGACCGACGGATTGCCCCATACCAATGAACGGGTATGGTCAGTGTCAGTCGCCAATTGATCCGAAATGGTGCGATGGCTTGAAGGAGAACGGCGTCAAGATTGCTGTTCTCTATACGACCTACTACCCGGTAAACTCGGATGGCTGGTACAGATCATACATCAAACCGATAAGCGCCAACTTGCCGGTCAAACTGGCAGCTTGCGCATCGCCCGACATGTTTGCCGAGGTTCAGCCGCACCAAGGCATCAAGGAAGCGCTGCAGGCGCTGTTCAAGAAAACAAAGACCAATCCGCGTCTGACGAATTAGAGCCTCGTGCCGATATTGTGGTCCAATCTGTTTGTTGTTTGGTGAGATGAGCCACCAGGAGGGTGGCGCAGCCTCGATGTGGTGCATCGCGCAAGCCGCCCGACGCAGTGGGCGTCCACCTAACACAAACCCGAAGGGCCGGGCCGGTTTGGGCCAAATCCATCGAGCTTCGTCTTGGCCGGGCAACCAGCCCGACCATCGCCAAAGCTCTCGACCTTGTCCCAAACCTTCGCCGGCAGATTGAACCAGAATATCGGCACGAGGCTCTAAAGCGGCCTTGCAGGCGCTGGATCGGTTGGCCAGCCGCCGTCGATCTGCAGGCCGCTGGGCGCGCTACTGTTGACGACTGGCGCATTGAGGCCGGCCACGACCTTGATTGGAACCCGGACCGGCGCTCGGTCGACCCATTCGTAGAGATCCATCACGTCCTGATGGATCATCCTCACGCAGCCAGATGACACTGACTTGCCAATCGACTTCCAGTCGGGCGTGCCGTGAACACGGAACAGCGTGTCGACATCGTCCTGAAAAATGTAGAGGGCTCGCGCCCCGAGAGGGTTCTTCAGACCGCCGGGCTGGCCACCATTCTCCTCACTCCATTTTTCCAGTTTCGGGTCACGCGCAATCATTTCCTTCGGTGGCTTCCAGGTCGGCCACTTCTGCTTCCACTTGATGACGCCGAGGCCCGACCATTCGAAACCGGCACGGCCAAGGCCGACGCCGTAACGCAGAGCGTGGCCGCCGGGCAGGGTGAAATAGAGGTGGTGGGCCGACGTATCGACAATGATAACGCCATCCCGTTCGCCGGTGGTGTTTGGAAGAACCTGGCGCAGATATTGTCGGTCGATCTTTTGCCACGGAACGCCTGGGACGTTGAAGGTCTCATCCTTGACCGGTGCATACATGGTTGCGAAGTCACCAAGGACCGGCGGAGGTGGCGGCGGCGCAGGCGCGACAGGAAATACTCTTGTTTCCTTCGGCTCGACATCAATTGCCGATACCGAACACCCGGCAAGGCTGGTCGCAGACAGCGCGACGCCACCCGCGATGAACGCGCGCCGCGATGGAACTGGAAATAACATGTCTGTCACGGCGTCTGGCCCAAGAGTAGATGCACAGTCTGATGGAGCCGCAACCTCATCAAGCTCTGATGCCGCGAGGTAGGGTCAAGATGGCGGCGGGTCTATGCACCAGTTCATCGGCCTGACGCAATATGTTGTAGCACCATTCTACTGCCGATTGGCTTCGCCGGGCCCGGCGAAGCAAAGATCCATGCGATATTGTCTGCACCGCCGTCAGACGGAACGCAGGCCCGAAGTGACCAGGATCGGCGACTTGTTCGGCACCCGGTCATAGAGGTCGATGACGTCCTGGTTGAGCATGCGCACGCAACCCGACGAAACCGACTTGCCAATCGTCCACCATTCGGGCGAGCCGTGAACGCGGTAAAGCGTATCTTCGCCGCCCTTGAAAATGTAGAGGGCGCGTGAGCCAAGCGGATTGTCGAGGCCGGGCGGCTGACCGCCATTTCGCGCGGACCACTTTTCCAGTTCCGGCGAGCGGGCGATCATTTCATCCGGCGGCGTCCACTTCGGCCACTTGCGTTTCCACTGGATGACCGCACGGCCCGACCACTCGAAGCCGGCGCGCCCAAGACCGACGCCATAGCGGATGGCTTCGCCATTGCCGCGCACGAGATAGAGGAAGTGTGACGACACATCGACGACGACTGAGCCAGCCGGTTCGCCCGTCGGGTCAGCCACGATCTGGCGCAGGAACTTGCGGTTGATCTTTTCGATCGGGATGGCCGGCAGCGGATAGCCCTCATCGACACGCGCGGCATACATCTGGGTATAGCCGCCGAGATCCTGCCCGGCCTCGGCCCGCTCACGGCGTGGACGCATGCGCGGCATGTCGACTGCCGGAACACTGGCGCAGCCCGCCAGCGCGGTTGCGCCGAGCGCCGCTCCCGTACCTAGAAATTGACGGCGGGACAGGCGGACGTTCGAGGCAAAAGACATCAGTAGGCATTCCAGACAGGTGTTGTTGTTGTTGCGGTCAGCGATTTGGATTCGTTGGCCGGGTGATCGGATGCGGGCGTTAGGCAACCCAAATCGGGCGACAGGGTGAGAAGTTGATGGCAAACCTGTGGCAGGTCCTGGCCTGTTGCGGCAATGCAACATTTGGTGATCCGGGAGTGACCGGCATGGCACGCTGTCGAAAGAATGGTCAGGCAACCGGCATTTCAGTCGTCACCAGCACCGGCGCTTTTTCCGGCACGCGGTCGTAAAGGTCGATGACATCCTGGTTGATGAGGCGCACGCAACCTGACGACACCGACTTGCCGATGGAACCCCATTCCGGCGAGCCGTGCAGGCGGAAAAGCGTGTCCTTTCCATCCTGGAACAGATACATGGCGCGCGCGCCGAGGGGATTGTCAGGGCCGCCGGGCTGGCCGCCGGTCCATTCGTTTTTGCCGGGAACCTGAACCGCCTTGTATTTCGCCAGTTCAGGCTGCCGTGCGATCATTTCTTCCGGCGGGAACCAGCGCGGCCAGTGTTGTTTCCATTCGACGATGGCGCGTCCGGACCAGGCAAAACCTTCGCGGCCAAGGCCGACGCCGTAACGCACAGCCTGGCGGTCGGGCCGGACGAAATAGAGAAAATGGTTATTGATGTCGACGACCACAGTGTCAGGCGCTTCGCCGGTCGGATCGGGAACGATCTGGCGGCGGAAGCGCGGATCGACCCGCTCGTAGGGGATCGCCGGGATAATGAAGCCATCATCGGCACGTTCAGCATACATTTCTGCGGCAGAGCCCAGTGGCGGCTCTTCGGGAAACCGCGCGAGCCGCGCCGCCAGTTCCGGGTCCTGCTTGGCCACCGGCTCGCGCGTTGCGCAACCGGCAAGCGTCAGGCCGGCAAAAGCTGCGCCGGCGCCGAGAAATTGCCGGCGCAATAGACCATGGTGCAGCGATAATGACATCAGATGAAATTCCAGATTGATCTTGTGATGGCGGCGATCATTGTTCGCCGGATCAAGGCGCGATGCGGTCGAAATAGGGCAGCTCAGCCAATGTGAACAGGCTGTGCCATGAATGACTTTCCGCTGTTGCCACAATGCAACAATCGGCGATCAGGACTGGGCGGCAAGCGCTTCAAGGGATATCGGCACGCGTTTGGGTGTTGCATCCGTCAAGCTCTGGCCCAGCGACTTAGCCGTTGAAGAGGTTGACGTGGCTGGTCGAGGCGGTATCGACTGATGCTGCAACAGGACAACAAGACATGACGCTGATCACACCGGCCACAAGCACCACCTGGACCTTTGTCGACGGCGACTGGCACGAAGGCAATGTGGCGCTGATTGGCCCACGTTCGCATGCTTTCTGGCTCGGCTCGTCAGTTTTTGATGGCGGGCGCTGGTTTGAAGGCGTTTCGCCAGACCTCGACCTGCACGCCGCGCGCGTCAATGCCTCGGCCAAGGCGCTGGGCATGAAGGCGACAAAGACGGCGGACGAAATCGTCGGCCTGTCGGAGGAGGGGTTCAAGAAGTTTGACGGCAAGACGGCTGTCTATGTCAGGCCGATGTACTGGGCCGAGCATGGCGGCTACATGGGTGTTCCGGCCGATCCGGAATCGACGCGCTTCTGCCTGTGCCTTTATGAATCGCCGATGCAGGCGCCGACCGGCTTTTCGCTGACAGTGTCGCCGTTCCGCCGCCCGACGATCGAGACAATGCCGACAAACGCCAAAGCCGGCTGCCTCTACCCCAACAATGGCCGGGCGATCACCGAAGCCAAGAACCGCGGTTTTGACAATTGCCTGGTGCTCGACATGCTGGGCAATGTTGCGGAGACCGGCTCGTCCAACATCTTTATGGTCAAGGACGGTCAGATCTTCACGCCCGCCGCCAATGGCACCTTCCTGTCTGGCATCACCCGCGCCCGTACCATTTCGCTGCTGGAGGGCGCAGGGCACAAGATTGTTGAAAAGGCCCTGTCGGTGAAGGATTTCCTCGACGCCGATGAAATCTTCTCGACCGGCAACCATTCCAAGGTTGTGCCGGCGACAAGGATCGAAAATCGCGACCTGCAGCCGGGGCCTGTGGCGGCAAAGGCGCGTAAACTTTATTGGGACTGGGCTCACGCCTGACGGTTTCGAAACAGACTCCAAGAGCTGTTCGATAGGCCAAAACGCCGGTTTTCGTTGCGGCACCCGTTCCAAAACGCGGCGGTCCGACCTAGATAGAGGTTGATCGCCTGACGATCCCGGTCATCCGGCCTGATTTTCTGGCGCGCTTGCGCCAGCCAATACCTGAAGGAGATATTACATGGCTTTTGAACTGCCAGCCCTGACCTACGATTACGAAGCCCTGCAGCCGTTCATGTCGAAGGAAACGCTCGAATATCATCACGACAAGCACCACAAGGCATACGTGGACAACGGCAACAAGCTGGCTGCCGACGCTGGCATCGACGCGTCGAACGCCAATCTCGAGGACGTGGTTCGCCAGTCGTTTGGCAAGAACGCCGGTCTCTTCAACAATGCTGCCCAGCACTACAACCACATCCATTTCTGGAAGTGGATGAAGAAGGGCGGCGGCGGCAACAAGCTGCCAGCCAAGCTGCAGAAGGCGGTTGACGCCGATCTGGGCGGCTATGACAAGTTCAAGGCTGACCTTATCGCAGCAGGCACGACCCAGTTCGGTTCGGGCTGGGCCTGGTTGTCGGTGAAGAACGGCAAGCTCGAAATCTCCAAGACCCCAAATGGCGAGAACCCGCTGGTGCATGGCGGTTCGCCGATCCTCGGCATCGACGTGTGGGAGCACTCCTACTACATCGACTATCGCAATATGCGTCCGAAATATCTCGAAGCTTTTGTCGACAGCCTGATCAACTGGGACTACGTGCTGGAAATGTACGAAAAGGCGTCTGCCTGATCCGGTCAGATTCTCAATATTTCTGGATTGCGGCCCCTGGATCTCCGGGGGCCGTTTTCGTTCACGCAACCGTGAACGAAACCTATCTGTCATTTCCCGCCGGTTCGCGTTGAGATCGGTTACTGCAACGTCGCCAGCCAGGAGCCAGCAATGAAAAAACTACTCGTCGCAATTTCCGCTTTCGGTATCGCTGCAACCGCAGCATTTGCTGGGCCCGCCGATGATCGTGAGGCGCTGATGAAAGAGCGGGGCAAGATTGTGGGCGAACTGTCAAAGATGGCGAAAGGGGAAACTCCGTTCGACGCGGCAGCGATTACCGCTGCATTCCAGACCTTGCAGGCAAACGCAGCAAAGGGCGCAGACGTCGCCGCACTCTGGCCGGAAGGCAGCATCGGGGATACCGAGGCTTCTCCCAAGATCTGGGAAGACGCAGCCGGCTTTCAGGCGGCCGCCGACAAGTTCAAGGCTGATGTCGACGGTGTCGTTGCCGCGGGTGCGCCTGCGGATGCAGCTGCGCTCGGCGCAGCGTTCGGCAAGGTTGCCGCCAATTGTGGGTCCTGCCACGAAAGCTTCCGCATCAAGAAGTAGTGCAGTCGATGAAGAGACTGGTAACGGTCCTGCTGGTGTTCGCCGCGATTGGCGCGGCGGTTTTCTGGGTGTTGACATCGCCCAAACGGCTGGATGAAAGCGATATCGCCGCGCTCGCCCCCGGAGATGCGGGGCGCGGCGAACGCATTTTCTGGGCCGGTGGCTGCACCTCGTGCCACGCGACGCCAGGTGCCGAGCCGTCCGGTGCGCCGTCGCTTGGCGGAGGGCTGGCGCTCAACACAGACTTTGGAAAATTCATCGCGCCAAATATTTCGCAACACGGCACTGATGGTATCGGGGCCTGGTCGCTGTCCGATTTTGCCAACGCTATGCAGATGGGCGTTTCCCCGGATGGCAGTCACTACTATCCGGCGTTTCCCTACACGTCCTATGTCCGCATGGATCTGCCGGATATTGCAGACCTCTACGCCTTCATGAAGACGCTGCCGGCGGTCGAAGGCAGGGCTGCCGGGCATGAGCTTGGTTTTCCGTTCACGCTACGCCGGGGCATCGGCCTGTGGAAGCTTCTGAATCTGTCGCCCGAGCCGGTGCTTGCCTTTGCCAGCCCGACGCCGGCAGTCACCGCCGGGCAATATCTGGTTGAAGGCCCGGGGCACTGCGGTGAATGCCATACGCCGCGCGACTTCAGCGGTGGCATCGTCAAGTCGAAATGGCTGTCGGGCGCTGTCGCCGCCGAAGGGGAGGGCAACGTGCCCAACATCACGCCGGAAGGGCGCGATGTCGGCGGCTGGAGCGAAAGCGAAATTGCGGAATATCTGTCATCTGGATTCACGCCGGAATTTGACTCGGCTGGCGGCGAAATGGCCAAGGTTATCCGCAACACGGCGCGTCTGACAGCGGACGATCGCGCTGCGATTGCGGCTTATCTGAAAGCTGTGCCTCCGCATCCTAATGGTTATCCGGCACGGTAGCCCGGGCGCAGTCTGCGGCAGCACCGGCAGAGCCAATTGCCTAAAGTTTTCATTGTCTTGCTAGCAGAGTGATAACCGTCAACGTTAGCAGTATCAGCCTTTAACGTGGCGTAAACTACCCAGCGTCAGTTTGCAGTGGTTAGTGTGCATCGTAAGTGTGTGCACTGGCTGCACAAAAAATTCTCGCGTGGTGGACCGCATCCATGTTTAGCGTCTTCAGCTGTATCGTCTACAGCCACGACATAAGGCTGGTGCTGCTGGCGGCATTGACTTGCGCGGCAGGTGCGCACGCAACCATCCGCCTGGTCGACCGGTCGAGATATGCGACCTCGATCGAAAAGGCGGCCTGGCTGCTGATGGCGTCGATTGTCGCGGGCGCCTCGATCTGGTGCGTCCACTTCATTGCAATGCTTGGCTATGATCCCGGCACTCCAATCGGATTCGACTTGGTGCTAACGATTATGTCGCTGATGGTGGCAATCGTTGGCGCGGCGATAGGCCTCACGCTCGCCACGTCCCAAAAAATGCGCTTTGCCCCCGCGTTCGGCGGTGCAATCGTTGGTCTCGCAATCATCGGTATGCACTATACTGGCATGATGGGGTACCGGGTGCAGGGCATCGTGTCCTGGGACAAAACCTTTCTTGCGGCCTCGATCCTGCTGGCGACTGCGTTCACAGCGGCGTCTCTGCACCTCACGCTGGCGATGCGGATCAAGAACCGCAGGCTGATTGCGTCCGGTCTGCTTGTCGTCGGCATTATCGGCCTGCACTTCACAGGCATGACTGCGTTTCGCGTCGAGCCATTGCTGGTGGAGGGTTCGTTCTCCAATCCTGAAGCGATGTTGACGCTGGCAGTGGCGATCTCGTTTGTCGCCTTGGTGATCGTGACCGCTGGATTTGCCAGCCAGATGATCGGCACAAGTGCCAGGACCGAAGCTTCTGAAGCTCTGGTCAATATGTCAAACGGCCTGTTGATGGTTGCGCCCAATCTGACGATCCGCCTCTACAACAACCGTGTGCGCGAGATGTTCGGGCTGGAGCGGGAACAGCTCAAGATCGGAATGCCGCTGCAGCAATATCTCGAGGCTGTCGGCAGCAAAGCCGGCTGGGACGAGGCGCGCACGAAACGTGTGTTCGAAAACCACGTGAAGTGGATGGCGGCAGATTCTACCGAGCGGCTGGATCACCATTTTGAGAACGGCAACGTCTTTTCGATTGTGTGCCGTCCGCTGCCCGAAGGTGGCGCTGTTATCACCTACGATGACGTGACAGAGGCGCGCGAAGGCCAGAAGATGATCTCGCACATGGCATTCCATGATGCATTGACCGGTCTGGCGAACCGCCGAAGTCTTGCGGACAAAACCGGAAAACTGAGCGGCACTCAGAGCTATGCCATGCTGCTTGTGGATCTTGATCGCTTCAAGGCCGTCAACGATATGCTGGGTCACGGTGTGGGCGATCAATTGCTGATCGAGGTTTCCAAGCGCCTGCTCGCTTCTGTTGGCGATGCGGGTACCGCATTCAGGATCGGTGGCGACGAACTGGCGGTGCTGACTGAGGCAGACGCTGATGTCGTCAGAAGCATCGGTCAGAAGATCGTCGACGCGATCTCTTCGCCGTTCGAGATTGACGGCCACACACTATCAATCGGTTGCAGCATCGGCGTTGCTTTCGCAGACGCGCTGACCGGCAGCGAAGTCGTTCAGCAGATGGCTGACCTGGCTCTTTACAAGGCAAAGGAAAACGGGCGCGGCCGCATCGAATTCTATTGCAACGGTATGATCGAAAACGCTGCTTCGAGGCGCCAGCTGGAACGCGAACTGGTAGCTGCAACGGCTGCAAAGCAATTTGAGATGCACTATCAGCCGCTCTACGCACTGCCTGACAAAACGCTTGTCGGCTTCGAGGCGCTGTTGCGCTGGAACAATCCGACGCGGGGCATGGTTTCGCCCGCTGAATTCATTCCGGTGGCCGAACAGACTGGCGCGATTGTCGAGATCGGTGCCTGGGTGATTGACGAGGCCTGCCGTCAGGCTGCCCTGTGGCCAAGCGATACTTATGTGTCGATCAACATCTCGCCAGTGCAGCTTCGCGCAGTCGATATCCTCAAGCAACTGACTGCGGCCCTTGATCGTCATGGTATCACGCCGTCGCGTATCGAGGTCGAGATCACCGAAACCGCAATGGTGGACAGCAGTGACCAGGTGCGCGGCATTCTGGCGGGCCTTCGTGCGTTGGGCGTCAGGATTGCGATGGACGATTTTGGCACCGGCTATTCGTCACTTGCGCATTTGCGCGAATTCGATCTCGACCGCATCAAGATCGACCGAAGCTTTATCAACGCTTCGGGCGACGATGCCGGCGCTGCCGCTGTTGTCCGGGCCGTCACCGGCATGGCCGCAGACCTCAGGATCGCAACCACAGGCGAGGGGGTTGAGACCGCTGAACAGTTGCAGAACCTTGTTGCGCTGGGCTGCGGCACCGCACAGGGCTATCACCTGGGCAAGCCGCTAACTGCCACCGCCGCGACCGAGCTTGTCGCGGGCAGCGACAAGCCGGCAGAGCCGGAAGACGAACGCACGGCTGCCTGATGTGCTGACTGTATTACCCGGTCAGCAGCTTGTCCTTGCCAGTGATTTTCAACGCAAAAGCATAGGTATAGGCGATCTCTTCCAGCCGTGAGAAACGGCCGGAAGCGCCAGCATGACCTGCGTCCATGTTGATCTTGAACAAAACAGGGTTGGCGCCGGTCTTGCGCTCGCGCAGGCGCGCAACCCATTTGGCCGGCTCCCAATATGTGACCCGCGGATCAGTCAGGCCGGCTACCGCGAGGATCGGCGGATAGTCGAGTGCTGCAACGTTGTCATAAGGCGAATAGGCGGCGATCGTTTTGTAGTCTGCAAGTGAGGCAATCGGATTTCCCCATTCCGGCCATTCCGGTGGCGTCAGGGGCAAAGTGTCGTCGAGCATCGTGGTCAGAACGTCGACAAATGGAACCTCGGCAATGATCGCGCCAAACGCTTCGGGGGCCATGTTGGCGATTGCGCCCATCAGCATGCCGCCAGCCGAGCCGCCCTGTGCGACGATGCGGTCGTGGCTGGTGAATTGTTCCGACACGAGATGCCGGGCGGCGGCGATGAAGTCGGTGAATGTATTGGTCTTCTTGTCGCGCTTGCCGTCGTCATACCAGGAATAACCCTTGTCCTTGCCTCCGCGTATATGGGCGATGGCGTAGACAAAACCGCGGTCCACCAGTGACAGGCAATTGGTAGAGAATGACGCGGGAATGGTGATGCCGTACGAGCCGTAGCCGTAGAGCAGGCACGGCGCGGAGCCATCAAGAGCCGTTTCGCGGTGGTAGAGGATGGAGACCGGCACCAGCTCGCCATCAGGAGCAGGGGCCATCAGGCGGCGGGTCACATAGTCCTTCGGATTGTGGCCGGATGGCACTTCCTGGGTCTTGAGCAGGGTGCGCGCGCGCGTTGCCATGTCGTAGTCGAACACCTGCGCCGGGGTCGTCATCGACGAATAGGTGAAGCGGATGATGTCGGTGTCGTACTCTGCCGATCCGCCCAGGCCAAGTGAATAGGCTTCTTCTTCAAATGCGATTGTATGCTCCTCGCCGGTCTGGCGATTGCGCACGATGATGCGGGGCAGGCCGTCTTTGCGCTCAAGCCGGACAAGAAACCGCTTGAACCCGGCAATGCCGAGAATGAGTTTTCCCGGTTCGTGCGGAACGACCTCGCGCCAGTTGTTGCGGGTGGGCGCAGAAGCGGGGGCAACCATGATCTTGAAGTCTTTTGCGCCGTCGGCATTGGTGAGAATGAAGAATTCGTCGCCGCCTTCCTCGAGCTCATATTGCAGCCCGGTCTCGCGCGGACAGACCAGAACCGGCTCGGCAAACGGGTCGGACGCGGGCAGGACCCGGGATTCCGTGGTTTCGTGATCGTTTACGCCGAGAACGATCCACTGGTTGCTACGCGTCCCGCCGACTCCCAGGAACATGCCCGGGTCACTTTCCTCGTAGATCAGCCGGTCTTCGGAAACAGGCGTGCCGAGCTTGTGCCACAGCACTTTGGAGGGCCGGTGGTTGTCGTCGAGATGCGTGTAGAAGAAGCCGGTTGCACTTGCGTCCCAGACACCGCCGCCTGCCGTATTGTGGATCATGTCCGGCAAGTCTTGCCTAGTGTCGAGATCGCGCAGGTGCAGGGTGAAGAACTCGGAGCCCTTGTCGTCGGCGCCCCACAGCAGTTTCTTGTGATCGTGCGAATGGTCGACGCCGGCAATCCTGAAATAGGCCTTGCCCTCGGCCTCCTTGTCGCCGTCGAGGTAAATGTCATGCTCGCCGCCGTCGCGAGGCGTGCGGAAGAAGCGCGGCTGCTCGCCACCCTTCTTGAACGATGATCCATAGGCAAACGGGCCGTCTTTCATCGGCACGGACGAATCGTCTTCCTTGATGCGGCCTTTCATCTCGGCGAACAATTGGCTCCGAAGATGCTCTTCGCCGGCCAACATCTGCTGCTGGTAGTGGTTTTCGGCCTCAAGATGGGCACGGATGTCGGCGTCAAGCACAGAGGGGTCGCGAAAAACCTCCTGCCAGTTGTCCGCCCGCATCCAGGCGTAGTCGTCAGTCCGGCTGATACCATGCTGCACGTCGACATGCGCTTCCTTCACCGTCTCCGGTGGCCTGACTTCAGGAAATGACGGGGTCGACGCAATCATGGGAAATATCCTTCTGGCCGGCTTGGATCGCAGATGAATCGGCGTCTCAGGGCCGGTTCGGGCGTGATATCGCATCTGGGCGTGGTGGAGTGTGAAATCAACTCTCGCCTGGATGAAAAGATGAACGCGTTGTTGGTTTTGCTGCTGGCTTCGTTTGTGATCATGCCTGAAGTTCAGTTACGTCCTGCACATGCGTCTGCCTTTGCTGTCCTGGCAGGCCGATAAAAATATTTTGAATGTCAGAGAGTATCCGTCTGCAATGGTGCGCAAGTGTTCAGACTATCCAAATGGAAAAGTGATCCAGATGGAAGTCAAATGAACAGGGTGGATCGAGTTGCATGGCATTTCATTTGTGGCGATGGCAAAGCAATGGTCGATTTTTCGAAATCACCGACGCCAGATTTGGCACGACTCAAGAAATGCCGGAAATCCAGAAACCGGATGGACCGGCGCGCGTTGCATTAAGCCCTGCCAAAAGAGTGGCTTGCCGCCCTTTGTTGGCATTCAGCGCTTGAACGATGGCTGCATACGAGACCAGACCCGCCACAATGACGAAATTGCTGCGATTGCTAAGGAAGGCTCACTAAGGCGGAGTTCTCCTTTGCCACCGAATCGGTCGGCGATTTGCGCCGGTATTCGGTATCAGTTCGCATGCTTAGTTGCATTGTGCTTTGTATCTGCAAGCGCGCGTAAGTTGTAATCGAGCTTTGTTAGTCAGATTCTCTTAAAAAGACGTCTCTATTGCATCGGGCCTTCTACAATCGAATTGACATGTCGCACTTGTGAGCACATTTATACGTGTCACTGCCGGAAGAAATTTCCGGCTAAGAAGAAACGATCATAAAGCTAATGACAATCGCTGAACAAAGCTGAAGCGATTTCATCAAGAAGGGACTAAGTTTGATGGACATGCAAACGACAGGTGTTCAAAGCGTGAATGACTCTCTGATTGAACTGACGGCTGATGTTGTAGCCGCCTATGTCAGCAACAATCCGGTCCCCGCTACGGACCTGCCCAATTTGATTGCCGAGGTGCATGCAGCCTTGGGGCGGGTCAGCGGTTCTGTTGAGGCAGTTGTTGTCGAAAAGCAGAAGCCTGCGGTTAATCCGAAAAAGTCGATCCATGACGACTATCTGATCTGCCTCGAAGACGGGAAGAAGTTCAAATCGCTCAAGCGCCATTTGATGACGCATTACGGTCTGACGCCCGATGAATATCGCGAAAAGTGGGGCCTCGACGCTTCCTATCCGATGGTTGCTCCAAACTATGCCGAGGCCCGCTCGGCGCTCGCAAAAAAGATGGGCCTGGGCCGCAAGCGCGGCGCCAAGCGCAGATAGTCTTCGTCAGATCATTGAAACGGCACCGCAGGGTGCCGTTCTGCTTCAAGCTCCTGCGCGATGCGATTGAGAGCTTGTTTCAACGCGATGTGGCGGCCAAGGTCGTAAGACCAATGGCCGCGCATGCCCTTTAGCCTCTCCCGTTCCAATAATCGCTCCAGCCGGCAGATCAGGCGTGCCCGTTCCACCGACGGGGCTGAGCTGGCTGCGCTGAGGTCAATTCCCGTCATTATAAAAAATGTAGCTGTCTGGGCCGCCGATGCAGTTTGTCCGGCCTGGCGTTCTCCGTAGGTTGCTGCTTCAAGCTGCAGTTTCATCATTTCAGGTCTTCTCCCGCCTTTTCTGGATCTGGGAAGACTGCGCGCATGTCCGGGGCAGGTGGACAGAATCCATCGCCCATATTGTTCGGAGCCGAATTTGATGTGCAAAATCAAAGCCTTGATTGTTTTGATCCGCTGAATCCTCAAGATTCTATTCCCACCTGTCTTGCCTGCTGTGAAATAGGAAATTATTCCTATTAATGCAGGAGAGCCCAGGCAGTGGTGCAGACAGCTCAGCGAGCGGCGCAAAAAGATCCGGAGATTCTTGTGCGGAGCAGGCGCGTGTCGCCTTGGCGGCCGCGTAAGGAACACGTGGTCGAAACATGCGAGCGCATGATTGATATTGTGGCGGCGCTGTTCGAGATCAGCGGCCGGGAGTTGCGCGAGCGGGGCCGGTCAAACAGTTCTGTGTCGCGTGTCCGGCAGATCGCGATGTATGTCGCCCATGTGTCGCTCGGGCTGAAAATGCGGGAAGTTGGCTACGGCTTTGTCCGTGATCGGACCACCGTGATGCATGCCTGCCATCTGGTCGAAGATATGCGTGATGATCCGGAATTCGACCGGATGGTGCTGACAGTCGAGAAAATTGCGGTGGCCGCGCTTCTGGTGCGCGAGCAGGCCTGAATGTCAAAAAATGATCTTGAAACGGCGGCGGTTGACCGCCGCATCGTTTTTGCGCTGGCTCGCGGATCCATGACGCCCGACGCAATGTCGCCGGGATTTCTGCGGCTCAGCAATGGCGGCCGCACTATGAAAGTATCGCTGCAAGCGCTCGCCCGGCTGGCGCGGCGTGGGCTGATAGTGCGCAAGTCAGGCCTCATCGAATTGACGCGGGAAGGTGTTGCGCTGGCCAGACGCCTGAAGTCTGAGGTCGAACCTTTTCGCGAGCAACATGGGGAGATCGAAACGGTTTCGATAGCTGGCCCTCAGGGCTGGACCACCGTTCGCATCAACGCCGCAGAATCGCCGCTGGCGCAACTGATGCGCCGCAAGGATCGCAATGGCGCAGCGTTTTTGACCGAAAAGGAGTTTGCCGCTGGCGAGAAGCTGCGGTCAGACTATACGCGTGGTCAGATCATGCCGCGTATCGGCGCAAACTGGGAGACACCGATCTCCAAGGGACGGCGCGGCGCACCGGCGTCGGAACTTGCAGACGGTGCGATCGCCGCCCGGCAGCGGGTAGAGCGGGCGATTGATGCTGTTGGTCCTGAGCTGTCGGGCGTGCTGATCGATGTCTGCTGCTTTCTCAAGGGGCTCGAGCAGGTAGAGGCCGAACGGCGCTGGCCTGTAAGGTCAGCAAAACTGCTCCTCAAGTCGGCTCTCGGTTGTCTGGCGCGGCACTACGACCCGAATGGGAGCCGCAGGACCGGGCCGATCCTGTCCTGGGGAACGGCGGACTTCCGGCCACATCTGTGAGACCCGCCTGGCTCAGGCTGTCAACGCTTCTGCCGCCTCACGGCGGATACGGGCGATCATCGAACGCAGCCCGTTGGCGCGCTGTGGCGTCAGGTGTTCGTCCAGTCCGAGACGCTTCAACACGCTTTCAGCGTCAAGCGTTGCGATCTCGCTGGCATGACGCCCCGAGTACAGGGCGAGTATGATCGCGACCAGGCCGCGCACGATATGGGCGTCGGAATCGCCCGTGAAGGTGATTACGGGATCGTTGCCGCCGCCCTTGTCGCTTTCAAGCCAGACCTGGCTAACGCAGCCTTGCACCTTGTTCGCCGCCGTGCGCGCCTTGTCGGGAAAGGGCGGTAGTTCCCGGCCGAGATCGATCACATACTTGTAGCGATCTTCCCAATCGTCGAGGAACTCGAAATCTTCGAAGATACGGTCAATCGCAGGATTTGAGACGTTGGCGTTCATGCCCGGCATATAGGCCAAAGCAGCCAGCGGCCACAATGGGGCGGGCAAGACCGTTGATACACAATACTATTTGGCCGCTTCGGCTGTCTCTGCGGTTTCATCTACATCTTGCGATGGACGAACTGTGCCAGTGGCGGCCGGGTCGGTTTCGTCGAGCTGGCGGTCGAGAACCTGATAGGCAAACTTCGAAGCATCGCGAGCGCGCACGCCGATGGTCTGCAGCGCAATCTTGCCGGTTTCGCAGGCGGCCGGCTGGCGGTCGCAGATTGAGAAAACATCGGTGATTGCTGCGCTTGCTGCCCCCAGAGCCTCGAATGGGCCGATCTCGCGGCCATCTTCGGTCGTGCCGCCGAACGGGATTGCCAGCAGAACGAGCGAGAGCCAGAAAGTGCTGCGAACCATGAAACCAATCATCGCTGTCCCCTTGCCCTTCCCGGGCCTGTCTGACGGGACAATAGGGATCAGCCGCAAAGGCCGGCTTGAAATGTTTCGTCGAATTTTTCGCACCGGTACAAGGTTCTGTTCACCGTGTGATTTGCACCAAATTTGCATCAAATCCGATCGATTTCGGTAATCTCTGGGTAACCAAATAAAGTGCTGAAAATAATGATATTTCTGGATTCATGCGATGTGCCGCTACGGTAGTTTCGCCGGCGTGAGGGCTAACCCTTCATTTACCATGCAAACAGTTGTCGCCTTTCGAGTGGTCAAAGCGGTCAGATCCGGCTGTTGAGCACGGCTAATCTGCCTCACCTTTATTCATTCCTTAAACGCTGGGTGCCAGTTTCGGACTGTCGATTTATTGCGAGCGTAATCAGGTTTTCAGGTTAGTTGTGTTGAGTTTTGCGGTATCGAGTTTTGCGGGGTTTGGCGCCGGCATTGAAAGCGGCGGCCAGCACTTCGTATCTGACCGGGCGCCGGTTGAGGAGCGGCCCGTTCAATCGCGGTTCGCCACCTCCCTGCTGATTGGCCCATTCGTATTGGCTGCGGTGTGGATTGCCGCCGCATCAACCGGGTTTCCGGTTCAAGGTTCTATTGCAACGCTCGCCGTGACGTTTGCCGCTGCCTGGAGTTCGGTCGCCATCGTCAACTGGTCCGGGCGCATCGGTTCTGTCGCGCCCGTTATGCTCGTTGTTGCATCGGCCCTGTTGGCTTGGGTCATCGCGGCAAGCGGCGGCTACGCATCGCCTGTCATGCTGCTGGCGCTGGCGATTGCGCCTGAAGCCTGGTGGATCATGCGCACGAAGCGCGCGGTCGTTCTGGGCGCAGGCGCAACAGTCGCCGTGTTGGCAACAATTCCACTGATTCAGATGGCTGCCAGCCTGCCTGCAACGGGCTTCATCGCGTGGCACTGGCTGATTCCGGCTCTCTATGGACTAGCTTCTGCGCCGCGGATCATCGCAGCTGTTCGGAAATTTCTCATCGAAGGATCTGCCGATCAGGGCATTTCGCTGGAAGACGTTGTCGACGCCGCAGTGCTTCAGTTTCAGGGGGCAGGCGACATCGTCGAGGTTGGTGGCAGGAGCGATGAACTGTTTGCAGTTGCTGCGCCACTACTGCTCGGCAACGGTCTTTTTGATCGCATTCAGGTCGGCGACCGCGTGGCCTATATGCACGCCCTGTCAGGCCTGAGCGCAGGCGAGGTTCGGCGCTGCAATATCCGGGTCAGGCTGCCCGCCGACGCAGCTGGCAATGTATTCTATCGCCCGCTTGCAGTTGAAATCCACGGTGGCGCGCCGGGCCTGATGGTGCTGCGCGATGATAGCGCCGCCGCTGAACTGAAGCGCACGATTGCCGGTCTGCACGAGGAGCTGGCCGAAGGCGAGATCGCCAAGGCGCGCTTCCTGGCGACCGTCAGCCACGAACTGCGCACGCCGCTCAATGCAATCATCGGCTTCTCCGATATGATGGCTTATGGTCTCGCCGGTGAGTTTGCTGAGCCACGCCAGGCGGAATACACGCGTATCATCCGGGATTCCGGCCGCCATCTGCTGTCTGTGGTCAATGCGATCCTCGACATTTCCCGCATCGAATCTCGTGCCTATTCGATCCAGTGTGAACCGTTCCGTTTCGCCGATGCGGCGTCTGCATGCCACGAAATGCTGATGATGCAGGCGCGCGAGAAGTCGATCGAGCTGCGCAACGAGGTTCTGCCGGCAACCGGCGAAATCAATGGCGATCGCAGGGCCGTGCAGCAGGTGCTTATCAACCTGATGTCGAATGCAATCAAGTTCACGCCGAATGGCGGGACGGTGTGCCTGTCGGCGCGCCAGACAGGGCAGCATCTGATTGCCGAGGTCAGCGATACAGGTATTGGGATTGACCAGAACGATCTGGAGCGCCTCGGCCGGCCGTTTGTACAACTCCGCAACGACTATGCGCGTGAACAGGACGGCGTTGGCCTTGGTCTGTCAATCGCCAAGGGCCTGGTCGCGCTGCACGACGGCGCAATGACAATTGCCAGCGCACCGGGTGCGGGCACAACGGTAACGGTGAAACTTCCGCTGAAGGGACCAGCGGTCGCGTCAGGCGAAGACAAGATGGTGGAAGAAGGGGGCTACGATTATGCCGAAAACAGAAAGTCGGCTTGACGATGACAGCCCCGTCTCGGCGTTTCTGCGCGATGCCGCTGTTGCAACTGGCGCTGCGATCATCCGCAACCCGGTCGTTGTAGGATCGTCGACAGCATTTGCGGTCACACTGTTCTACATCTGCGGCAACGCCTTGTGGAATCAGGCTCAGCCGCATGAGAGCGCCTTTTTCATTACACGTGAGATGTCACATTTTGCGGCTCCCCCGGCGCCTGTCGAGGATGCTGTTCAGCCGCGCAACGTGCCGCTTCACCGGGTGGCCGATCCGGTGGTCCAGCAGGCGCAACAAATGTTGCGGGAGCTTGGCCTCTATGACGGAACGGTAGATGGCTTGACCGGCCCGCAAACCCGAAAAGCGGTCGAGACCTATCAGAAACTAATGGGTCTTGTGCCAAACGGCGTGATTGACCAGCAACTTATCGACACGTTGCGGCCGCAGCAAAATGCCTCTGCCTCGCCAGGAGACGTTGATCCCGAACCGGTTTCATCTAACCGGCCAGCCGCGCCGCCGGCAAAGGTTGACGTCGAAAAGGTACAGGCCGGCCTGCGGGCGTTCGGGCATGACACGGTCGAAATCGATGGCGTTGTCGGTTCGAAAACACGCGCCGCCATCCGTGAGTTCCAGGGCCTGTTTGGCCTCCCGGTTACCGGCGAACCAGATGCCGCCGTGGTCGCCAAGATGAGCGAAATCGGCTTGACGAACTAGGTTGGTGCGGGCAGGTCTGGCCGATGCGTGTCACAACGGATCTATGGGTCTCTGCCCTGACCAGACGTGTTTTCAAGGAAGGCGGCTTTGCGGCTGTCGTGCACCGCGGCAGCGATAGCGCTGGCGCCGTTTTTGTCGTGGCGCGGGACAGGTTTGGAACCGCGCGCCTCTATGGGCCGGCGCCACAGACCGGCTATGATAGCGCCCGGCCAGACGACAGGATATTTGTCCTGCTGATCGAGACTGGAGATCAAACCAGGATTGACGAAAGACTCGTCCGCGAACAAAAGTTCGATCCTGACCTCTGGCTGGTGGAAATCGAGCCGGCAAACACTCTGGCCGACCTGTTCCCGATTATGACGCCTTGAGGATCTTCGCCGGTTTTGGCGGTTCAAATCCGGTGCGGGCAGGGCGCAGCGCCGCCGAGATTGATTCGAGCCGCAGCCGGCGGATCTGGTCAAGCGCGGTCTCGCGCTCCATTGCCTCGAAGCTGGTGACGAAGTCGCGCACCGAGTTCTCGTCGCGGAGCTTGCCCGGAAACATCATCGAGTAGACCAGGAACGCCTGCTCTGAATTGAGGTCTGCTGCCTTGAGGGCCGCAACAAGACGATGGTCTTGTTCAGGACGCACGAGGTCGGCCGTCTGGGCAAAACCGATATCCAATACTGAGGCGAGAGCGGTGCGCATACGTGGCGGCGAACCGGTGAAGGCCGCTTCGCGCAGACGCACGAACGCCTTGCCGTCACGAGCCGGGACTACTGCTTTCGGGATTGCTGTGTCTTCGAGCACTTCAGCATTTGCGGCCATCATGGCGCGAAGCTTCTCGCGAACCGCCTCGGCGGCACTTCCTGGCCGATGATGGATCGGGTGTAACGTCTCGGGTGGCAGGGGCGCGGTTTCTGGCGCTTCGGCCTGCAGGTCTTCGGGCTTGCGCGGGTAGGTGACGGCCCGGCCGAGCAGTTTGCGCATTGGTTCGGTCAGTTTTGCGCGGATGGCAATGGCGCGCGCATGAGCCGCTCCCTTGCGCGTGACAACTGACATCAGATCGGCTTCGCTCAACACCTCGGAACGCATCAGCATTGGCGCAGCGATATGGATTTCTTCGAGCGCAAGCCGGCGAACAAGGCCGGCCGGGGCGCGCTTGCATTCTGACAGTGCTGCCGATGCAAAGCGAAGTGCCTCGGGGCTGACGGCGTCGTAGAGAGGCAGGGTCAGATCGTCGAGCTGGGCTATTGCCTCACGGCTCGGATGACTGAGTGAGCAGAATGCAGACACGGCCGCACGGAAAAGCCTGTCAGCTTTGTGGGGGTCGCTTCGCGTTTCGATGTGGGTGAAATCTGATTTGAACACAGGAACAACTACGCCGGACTCTTGGCCGAAACCGTGGCGCGCTGCAGCGCAACATGCCCTTTCCCGACCGCTTATCAATTTAGAACAAATTTGTTAGCGCCCCGTTAACCCAAGTCTTAAGACGCGCGTTAACCATCGCATATGCTGGATCTTGAACGAAAAATTTACCCAACCACAACAAAAAACAGCCGATGTAACCAACTGTTAACTACGTTTGGCTTTTCCTGATCTGACGTAACTGGTCGCTTTGAAACCGACGGCGAAAGGCAATGACATGGCGACGATTTTGGCATTCCAGCGAGACCCTGGCAAACTTCCAACGGTTCTGCCGCCCGGTCATACGGCACAGGTCTATTTTTACACCGGCGTTCGCTATGAGCGTGATGCTGTTGAGACGGCGCCGGTGCAGGCCAGGAAGAAATCCAAGGCGAGATTGGCGCGGCCAATCGCCTGATACGTCAATTACTCGGGGACTGGCCGTTCGCTTGCGGACTCGCAGCCGGTGCTGGACAGATGACGCGCAACGATGGGCGCCCAAGTCGCATCGGGCACAAAGCTCCGCAGCACGGCGATGCCCTCCTGCGTGTCTGCCTCGATAATCACAGAACTCTCGTATTGCTCGGGCGGCGCCTTGCGCAGTTCCAGTATTTGCACCGGTGTCGCAATGACAATGTCAAGCTGTCCGTCTGCGGCGGATCGGTCATTCAGGCTGTAGATATTGCTGCCGCGCCGGTCGAACACAGACAATGACCAGAACGGAACCCGGCCGTCGGCGGTAATGTGCACGGTGCCGTCAGACAAATCGAAACGGCAGGCCGCGACGTCGAACATCGGGTCCGCGTCGGACAGCACCGCTTCACCGGCCGTGGAGTCTTTCAAAGGTACCATTGCATAGGCTGGCCCCACCTCTGAAATCAGTGTCCATGCGTCTTGCTCAGAATAATGCGGGATGAGCAGCAGTACAACGATGTGCACGATGCCGGCGCCGACAATGCCGAGGATGAGGGCGTGCAGGAGTCTAAGCATCACAGCCGATCCGCAGCACTTGTGGTAGCTGAATTTCGGTGATGTTCTGGTTTGACGCGACCGGTGTGTCGTAGAACGTGAGCACCAGCGTCATCGGGCCGGAGCCTGCAATCGGCAACCAGTTGCCAGGCGATGGCGAGCGGCTCGCGGTGACTGCAACCGCATTGTCGTCTTCGCGCAGCAAGCCGAAGGAATTGATGCCGAGAGACCGGTCGCGGCTGACCGCGCGCTGCAGCCTGTCAGCCATCGCCACCTGAAGCGTCCAGAAACGGGCAGGGGGAAACTGCCCCTCAATGCGGTAGGAACAGTCGCGCCGCAAAAGTTCGCCAGACGCATCGCGTGAGGAAAAGAACGGCAAGCCCTCGGCCTGTCCAAGCGGCAGCGAGGCTTCACGGGCGATACGCGCCTTGGCATAGGGATCAGCCTGCGGTGTGCCGGCGTCTGGATAGGCGACCCAGCCGCCGACCGAGATCGTATCAAGCGCCCCGATAGATCCCAGCGCATACCACGCGCTGGCGGCGCCGCCACCAATCGCGATCGTCAGGGTCAGAAGAACAAGCAGGGCATTGCGAAGCATTGAGTTGATGACCTAGCGCGCCGGAGGTTCGCGCCGCAAGCGGGCGGGGACGAACTAAAGCGACGAAAGGGTCTCCGTATCCTTGCCGGGCGCCAGTTCTGGCGTTTCGGCCAGGCGCCTGGACAAATCGAGCAGGAACCGAGAGGTGGCCGCGCTGAGCACGCGCGGGCGCTCGGGGGCCGGCTCTGCCTTTGCTTCCGTGCCTGGCTTGCTGGCCTCCGCCACCGGCTGAGCCGGTTTTTCGACGAACGGGTGCTCGACGCCCGGGATTGGTTTCAGTTCAATATTCTGATGTGCATAGGCCATTAGCCGCTGCCAAGTCATTGCCGGCAGCGAGCCGCCAGTCATATTTTTTGTTGGCGTGGAATCATCATTCCCCAGCCAGACAGCCGCCGTATAATTGCCTGTATAGCCAATATACCACGCGTCTTTGTAGGCCTGCGTGGTTCCGGTCTTGCCAGCGCTGCGAATGCCCGGTAGCGCAGCGCGGCGGGCGGTGCCGGTTTCGGGGATCTGTACCATGATCGAGTTCATCGACTGGATCGCCTTCTCCGACAGCACCCGGCGGGGCTGAGGCGCATCGCGGCTCTGGTCAAAGACAACGTCGCCCGACTGCGTGGTGATCTGCGTGATGCCGTGGCGTGTGCCCGCATACCCGCCATTGGCGAAGACTTCATAGGCGGTGGCCTGATCCAGGACGGTCAGCGACGAGGTGCCAAGCACCATCGTCTTGTCCGAAAACACCGGCGACTCGACGCCCATGGCTTCCGCCATCGCCTTGATCGGCGCGATCGTCAGCTTTTCCTTGGCGAGCCTCACCGGCACCGTGTTGATCGACTTGATCAGCGCCGTCGACAGGGTCATGCGGCCGGAATAGCCGCGCGTATAATTCTTCGGCGACCAGTTGCCCCACGAAATCGGCGCGTCCGAAATCACCGTCTCCGGCGTCATGCCCTTTTCCATGGCGACCGCATAGACATAGGGCTTGAACGACGAGCCGGTCTGCCGCTCGGCGCGGGTGGCGCGGTTGAACTGGCTCTCGCCATAGTCGCGCCCGCCGACAATGGCGCGCACCGCGCCGTTGTTCTCCATCAGCACGATCGACCCCTGCGTCACGCCATAGGACTTTCCGTGCTGGCGCAGGTTGAACTCGAGCGCTTCTTCAGCGGCGCGCTGCAACCCGGTGTCGAGCGTGGTGCGCGCCACCAATGTGTGCACCGGCTGGTTGCCGGCCAACCGCTTGACCTCGTCAAACGCCCAGTCGAGGAAATAGTCGGCCTGCTGGGTATTGCCCCGGTCGACCGGGGTGGCGGGATTGCGCCGCGCGCCGATCACCTGGCCCTCGGTCATGAAGCCAGACTCGACCATCGCGCCAAGCACCGTATTGGCGCGCGCACGCGCCGCGGGCAGGTTGACATGCGGCGCATATTTGGCCGGCGCCTTGAACAGGCCGGCCAGCATCGCGGCTTCGGCGAGATTGAGGTCCTTGACCTCCTTGCCGAAGTAAAACTGCGACGCGGCGGTAATGCCAAACGTGCCGCCACCCATGTAAGCGCGGTCGAGATAGAGTTGCAGGATCTCCTTCTTGGTCAGGTTCATTTCGAGCCAGACCGACAGGAACGCCTCTTTGACCTTGCGGGAGATGGTGCGCTCGTTCGACAGGAACAGGTTCTTGGCCAGCTGCTGGGTCAGGGTCGAGCCGCCCTGGACGACCGAATTGGCGCGCACGTTCTCGCTCATGGCGCGCATCAGGCCAAAAAAGTCGATGCCGTAATGGTCGAAGAAGCGCCGGTCCTCGGTGGCGAGCACCGCCTTGATCACATGGTCGGGCATCTCGTCGACCGGCACGGAGCCGAGCTGCAAAATGCCGCGCTGGCCGATCTCGTTGCCATAGCGGTCAAGGAAGGTGACGGCATATTCGGCCTGCGCCCGCCAGTCCTTAGAAGTTTCCTTGAAGGCGGGGACGGCGAGCGCCAGCAGCAGGATCGAGCCGACCGTGCCGAGCGTAAACCCTTCGGAGAGGAGCTCGACCAGCCCGCGCCGCCAGCCGGCGACCCGGAACCGGCGGAAAAAGATGGTGACGGCCTCCCACCACTCGCGCAGCTTGAAGCCGGCGTCATAGAGGGTGGAATCAATCCAGGCGTCGACAGCCAGCGCCCGTGTCGCGCGGGGGCCGCGTCTGCGCCGTGGCTTGTTGTCGTCGTCGTTTTGCACTGCCGCCCGCCCGGGTCTGTTCTGTTTTCATATGCGCTTTGAAGCGCGGCGAATTCAGGGCAGTCCGGTTGTGTGCGATTTTGGGCCACTCGGCAAGGAAAATGGCAGGGCAGGGTTAAGGCGGGGGGGGATGCAAGGAGAATCGAGCTAGACGGGGGTCGTGCTCAAGGCTGATCTGGCAAATGCAGAACATACAGTGAACATTCCTTGCCTCGGGGTCAAATTATGACATAATGCCTAAAAGCATCCCGGTCCTTGATTCGAGGTAACATGTCCGAGTTCAGCAAGCTGTTTCTCCAGAGTGGGTTGACGCACGAGGAACTGGCAGGAGAGCTTGGAGTGTCTTCCAGGACTGTTCGTCGATACGAAACCGGGCAAACCAGCGCCCGCCCTCGTGACATTCGTGTCTTGAAAGGTTTGCTCGCCGCAGGTGCGAAGCCTGTGACGCGGCCAGCAGAAGCTGCACCGTTCCGGTTCATTGATCTGTTTGCAGGAATTGGCGGGCTTCGTCTGGGATTTGAATCGATTGGCGGTCGCTGTGTGTTCACGTCCGAATGGGACCAGAACGCACGTAAAAGCTATGCGCTGAATTTCAGGGACAATCACGAGATTGGCGGGGATGTGCGCGTGTTTTCGGCCAATCCGGAAATGGTGCCTGAGCACGATGTCTTGCTGGCGGGATTTCCGTGTCAGCCTTTCTCGATTGCCGGTGTATCCAAGAAGAATTCGCTCAAACGGCCACACGGTTTCTTGTGCGATACGCAGGGGACGCTTTTCTACGATACGGCGCAGATCATCGCGCATCATCGTCCTGCGGTGTTTGTTCTTGAAAATGTAAAGAACCTCAAATCGCACAACGGCGGCGACACGTTCAGAACGATCATGAATGTGCTCGAAAATGAGCTTGGCTATCACGTCCAGTCGAGAATTATCAGCTCAGAGCCTTGGGTGCCGCAGCGCCGCGAGCGCATTTTCGTTGTCGGTTTCCGTGAGCCGACAGAATTTGATTTTGATGCGCTGGAACTACCGGCCAAGGAAGCCGGACCGAAGCTGCGGGATATTCTAGACCCTCACGAGGAGGTCGATGCAAAATACACCCTGACCGAGCATTTGTGGAAATATCTTCAGGCCTACAAGGCGAAACATCAGTCGAAGGGGAATGGTTTCGGCTACAGCCTCTTTGGTCCTGACGACGTGGCGCGAACATTGTCGGCCCGATATTTTAAGGACGGGTCTGAAGTTTTGATCGATCAGCCGGGGAAGCGGCCTCGCCGCCTCACACCGATCGAGTGCGCGCGACTTATGGGATTTGATCGGGGTGACAGGCGGTGGCGCATCGAAGTTTCAGATACGCAAGCCTATCGGCAGTTTGGCAATGCGGTTGTTGTTCCGGTGGTAGAATTTATTGCCAAGTCCGTTGAACCGTACTTGCGAACTGCTATTGCAGTGAGTGCGCCTGAAAACCCGTCGAGGGTGGTGCCGACAATTTTGAGGCCGGACGGAAGGCGGGTCGCTGCCTGATGGCGGATGTCGTCGCGCCGGAAGTTCGCAGCCGGATGATGGCCGGCATTCGGGGTAAGGACACCAAGCCTGAATTGATTGTCAGGTCAGGGCTGCACAAGGCAGGCTTTCGGTTTCGACTGCATGACCGGAGCTTGCCTGGATCGCCGGATCTGGTTTTTCGTCAGCATAGGGCAGTGATTTTTGTCCACGGCTGCTTTTGGCATGGCCATGACTGCCATTTGTTCAAGTTGCCTTCAACGCGAACCGAATTCTGGACGACGAAGATTGCGCGAAACAGAGCGATTGATCGAAGTTCTGCTGTTACACTTGCAATGGGCGGATGGAGAATTTGTTACGTTTGGGAGTGTGCAATGAAGGGAAAGTATCGGTTGTCAGGCGATGCCTTGGTTGCAGTAATTTCTGAGTGGCTGCGTGGAAATAGAGCGCAACTCGAGATCAGAGGTTTGACCATTGATCGAAACTCTTGATGCTCTTGTCGGTCTATTCCGGCAGAACGGTTCAGTTCGAATTTACGCCAAAAAATTGGCACCAAATGACAATAGCAAGAACCAAGTCTATCTGGGTGGCGATTTTTCGGCACTCAACATCATACCTCACGGTGAAATAGAGACAGATACCTCGGATATCGCCGGAAGCGTTCGTGACAGGGCAAAAGCCCCGATCCGGTTCTGGTGGATTGATGAGGAGGGGCGCATTGAGGCACCAAATGCCCAATTGATCCTGTATCCGAAATATCCGGAAGTCCGAATGTCAGGATTTCTGAAGGGCGCAAAGTTGAATGGTGCGAGATCTTTACCAGCAGACGTGATGCGAGTGCGGGACGTTGGCCGAGTAATTTTTCTGGGCATCACTAAAGATGGGACAGTGCTAGGTCACGCGGTCCCGGCCGCTAGTCCTCTCGCCAGTGAGATCCAGAACCTGGGCAACCAGAGTGTCACGGGAGTCTTCTTGGAAGTTCCAAATGGAGCCAACGAGGGCAATTCCAAACAGCAATTACTGACGGCGCTTGGCGTAATTTATCGAAAGCTCTGGATACCATCGCAGAAACTTGGGGCTGATGGAATCCCCCGCACATACGCCGCACGAAACGGCGGCGGTTATACGCTGGAAGCAGAGTTGGGGATCATGCCAAACGGCTATGCAGATCCCGACTATCTTGGCTGGGAGATAAAGCAGTATGCCGTCAATGATTTTGTGAGTTTCAGGCCAACAAGTGTTGTGACATTGATGACGCCTGAACCGACAGGAGGGTACTATCGCGATTCAGGAGCAGAATCGTTCGTCAGGAGGTTTGGCTACCCTGACAAGAGTGGCAAAGCAGGAAGGATCAACTTCGGCGGGGTGTATGCTTTTGGTAAGCCATTTCATCACGATACCGGTCTTCAATTGACTACAATCGGGTTTGATCAGGCAACAAACAAGATCACGGATATGGAAGGCGGAATCGCACTGGTCGACAGGCAGGGGGAAATTGCTGCCCTTTGGCGGTTCCCAGGCATCATAGGCCATTGGAGCCGCAAACATGCGCAAGCAGCTTACGTGCCTTCATTGTACCAGACGCCCCCACCAGAGTACCGTTTTGGGCCTCGGATTCTGTTGTGCGAAGACACAGACCTGACCTTTTTCATGAAGGCGGTCGCGAGTGGGTTAGTCTACTACGATCCGGCATTGAAAATCGAGATCGAAAATAACGGGCGGTCCGTGATGAAGCGCCGAAGTCAATTCCGTATTAAGCATCAACATTTGAGGCAGATGTACAAGCACAATGAGACAGTTGTGCTGCATCTCAAATGATTTGTCTAAGGAGTTAACTGTCGGCATGTTCCATGTTTCTTGGTTGTGCAGTCTGCATTTGGTTTGATGGCCGCATGTCGCCGCAGCGCTAAGACCGCGTGGCGCAGGTGCTTGACACGCTGGTGGCCACCGGCGTGGCGCGCACAGGCCAGCTGGACGGCGAAACGCGCTATTTCCTGCCGAGGTGATTGATGACAATCCAGGTTCCAAAAGTTCCGGAATTATTCATGCCGGTTATCAAGGCGCTGGATTCGCTTGGCGGGTCAGCGACGAACGACGAGATCAATGATCGTGTCGGGCAGATCATGGGTCTTTCTGAAGAGGTTCTGGCCGTGCCGCTGAATGACGGGCCGATGAGCAAGTTCGACCATCGCACCGGCTGGGCGCGCAGCTGGCTGAAGAACGCCGGGCTGACGGAAAACAGCGAACGCGGCGTGTGGGCGCTGACCAGTGAAGGGCGCGCCATGCTGACCGCGCCTGAAGAGGAGGTGGTGCGATTTGTCCGGCGCGCCGATGCGGAACTGGTGAAGGCGCGAGCTGCCGCGCGAAAGGTGAATGACAAGGCTGATGACTTTGACGCGCCCGCTGGAGAGGCCGAGGCAGCGGCGCCAAAGGATTGGCGCGAGGAATTGCTGGCGGTGCTGATTTCAATAAAGCCTGACGCTTTTGAGCGGCTGTGTCAGCGGATTCTGCGTGAAAGCGGCTTTACGAAAGTCGAAGTGACAGGACGAAGCAGCGACCAGGGAATCGACGGAACCGGCGTGCTGCGCGTCAATCTCCTGTCATTTCACGTCCGCTTCCAGTGCAAGCGCTGGCAAGGCTCTGTCGGGTCTTCGGTTGTCCGCGATTTTCGTGGCGCGATGGTTGGCCGGGCCGACAAGGGCCTGATCATGACGACCGGAAATTTTACCGCCGAGGCGCGCAAGGAGGCGACGCGTGACGGCGCGCCCGCTATCGACCTGATCGACGGCGATGCCTTGTGTGAGCTGCTGCGCGACCTGAAAATAGGCGTCAGCGTCAAGATGGTGCCCGAAGTGACAGTTGACCCGGGCGTGTTTGCCGAAATCTGAGCTGATCAAAATAATAGGAAAATAGTCCTTGACACCGTGACGGTGCTCTGATAGGTTCTGGTCATCGTCAAAGTTGTGTCCGCACAGGACCGGGACCCGGGACCCGGGACAGGGTTCGACAGCGGCGGCGAATTTTTCCAAACAAGCGAGAAATCTGATGGACGGACTGGATGACGGGCCGGGCTCGAGCCGGCGCCGGCCCGTGACCGCGGCGCAATGGGCCATCGCCCGTGAGCTGAGCGAAGGCCGGCCAGCGACACGCGTACGGGTGGCTGCGGCACTCGGCGTCGATGTCGGGTCGCTGCACGCCCATGCCGCGCGCGAAGGCTGGATCATGGTCGACTATCGCCGCCAGGAAGTGCTGGCTCTGCACCGCGAGGCGGTTGAATTGTCGGCCAGCTATCGTGGGGAAGAAGGGCTGGAGCCCTGGCCTCACGATGAGGGTCTTGTGGGCGCGGCCGTCGGCGTAACTGCCGGAGACGCAGCGTGCGATGCAGGACAACCGGGTGATATGCCAGCTGCCGGGGCGCTGCCCGGCGGCGCGGAGATTGCGGTGGAGGACGTGCCGGATGCTGTCGAGATGATGGCGCGGGCCTCGCGGTTTGTGGCGCGCCAGATCCTTGGGCTGATGGACCGTGCCGACCGGCGCGGCGGGCGGCTCGACAAGGGCCAGATCGACGGGCTGGTGGCGATGTCGCGCATGATGGAACGCTGGGAAGCCGTGGCGCAGGAACGGCGCATTGAAGAGAGGAAAAAGAGCGATGACGAACTCGCCGGACTGCTCCGCGACATCGACACGCGGATCATTGATCTCGCGCAGGCAGAGGCGAAGCGGCTTTGCCAAGAAAAGGCAGGGCGGCCGGCCGTTTGAACAGGCGCTGGCGGGTGCGTTCGGAACAGTTCACCCGCAACATTATCCGCTGTGGCGGCTGGCCGAAAATGCGCCCGACCGCTGGCTGGTGATGGGCGGGCGCGGCGCGGGAAAGACCTTTGCGGGGTCGCATTTTGTGATCGGGCTGGTGCATGGCCTGAGCCCCTATGCGCGGCAAAGATATGGGCGCATCGCGCTGGTGGGCGAGACGCTGGCCGACGTGCGCGAGGTGATGATCGAGGGGCCGTCGGGAATCAGGGCGCTGTCGCCGGACGGGTCTGCGCCGGTGTTTGAGGCAAGCAGGCGGCGGCTGGTGTGGGACAATGGCGCGGTGGCGCAGATGTTTTCATCCGAAGACCCCGACAGTTTGCGCGGGCCGCAATTTGACGCCGCCTGGTGTGACGAACTGGCGAAGTGGAAAAACCAGATGGCGGCGTTTGACATGCTGCAGTTTGGCCTGCGGCTGGGGGCGCGGCCGCAGCAGATGTTTACGACAACGCCGAGGCCGCAAAAGCTGCTGAAGCAGCTGCTGGCGGATCCGGATGTGTATGTGTCGTGCATGGCGACGCGCGACAATGCCGGCAATCTGGCCGCGCCGTTTCTGAAGGCGGTGGAGGCGCGCTATGGCGATACGCGGCTGGGGCGGCAGGAGCTGGAAGGCGAGATGGTCGAGGACCGCGAGGACGCGCTGTGGAAGCGCGACAGGATCGAGGCCTTGACCGGGCCGGTGACGGGCGGGCTGCGGCGCATCGTGGTGGCGGTGGACCCGCCGGCGGGTTCGGGTGAGCGGTCGGACGCCTGCGGAATTGTTGCGGTGGGCAGGCTGGATGACGGCAAGGGCGTGGTGCTGGCCGATGAGACCGCGCGCGGGCTGACGCCGGTGGCGTGGGCGCGGCGGGCGGTGGCGCTTTACCACCGGCTTGATGCCGATTGCATTGTCGCCGAGACCAATCAGGGCGGCGAGATGGTGGCGGCGGTGTTGCGGCAGGTGGATGACACGGTGCCGGTGCGCGCCGTGCGGGCGAGCAGGTCCAAATGGCTGCGCGCCGAGCCGGTGGCGCTGCTCTACGAGCAGGAGCGGGTGCGCCACGCAACGCGCTTTGCCGAGCTTGAGGACGAGATGTGCGACTTTGGCCGCGACGGCCTGTCGGGCGGGCGCTCGCCGGACCGGGTGGACGCGCTGGTGTGGGCGCTGACCGAGCTGATGCTGGGCAGTCGAGGCGAGCCGCGGGTGCTGTCGCCGTAACAGGAATTTTTGGGAGATTGACGATGTTTGACTGGTTGCGCAAGGCGCGTCCGGCGGCCTTGCCGCGCGCGCAGGACAGGGTTGGGATGGAGAAGAAGGAGGCAGGTTACGGCTTTGTCGCGCTGCATTTGCAGGGCGAGGCGGGGTGGACGCGGGCCGGTTATGCGCCGCTGGCGCGTGAAGGCTATGGCCGCAACCCGGTGGTGTTCCGCTGCGTGCGGCTGATCGCTCATGGTGCGGCGTCGATGCCCTGGCTTCTGTTTCGCGGCGACCGGCAGCTGGTGGATCACCCGGCGCTGGCGCTGCTGAACAATCCGAACCCGCGCCAGCTGCGCTCTGTGTTCCTGGAGATGCTCGTGTCGCATCTGGTGCTGGCGGGCGACGCCTATGTGGAGATGACGCAGGCCGGGGGCGCGCGCGAACTGCATGTGCTGCGGCCAGACCGCGTGAGCGTGGTGGCAGGCGCCGATGGCTGGCCGCGCGCGCTGGACTACCAGACCGGCAGCGCGCGGCGGCGAATTGCGCTGGGCGACGATGCAATGGCGCTGCATCTGTCGCTGTTTGACCCGCTCGACGATCACTACGGCCACGCCCCGCTCAAGACGGCTGCGATGGCGATCGACATCCACAATGCGGCCTGCCGCTGGAACAAGGCGCTGCTGGACAATTCGGCGCGGCCGTCGGGGGCGCTGGTCTATGCGCCGCGGGACGGCGGCAGTCTGTCCGACGAACAGTATGAGCGTCTGAAGGGCGAGCTCGAACAGGGATATTCGGGCGCCATCCGAGCAGGGCGGCCGCTCGTGCTTGATGGCGGGCTGGACTGGAAGACGATGGGCCTGACGCCAAGGGACATGGATTTCATCGACGCAAAGAATTCGGCGGCGCGCGATATTGCCATGGCCTTTGGTGTGCCGCCGATGCTGCTCGGCATTCCCGGCGACAACACCTATGCAAATTACAAGGAGGCCAACCGCGCCTTCTGGCGGCTGAACGTTCTGCCGCTGGCCGAACGCGTGGCGGCCGACATGGCTGGCTGGCTGTCGGTGCGCTTTGGCGAGGACCTGCGGTTTGTCTGCGACACCGACCAGGTGGACGCGATGGCGGAGGATCGCGCTGTGGTGTGGCGCAAGGTCGGCGACGCGGACTTCCTGACCGACGACGAAAAGCGCGAGGCGGTGGGGTACGGCCCGCGGGGCGAGTGAATACAAAATGCTGTCCGGACCAGTGCGTGTCACGATTTTGCTAAATGGCAACGATGTTTGGTTTCGTGACTGCCTGACTAGCCATCCGTCTGGGATGACTAGTCAGGTTTTTCGGTCCGACGGAACTTTGGCGAATATATGCAAGGCTTTGACCGAAGCATTGTGCCACGCGCAAGCGGAACTAGGCTGCTTTCTTCAGGTAGCTGATACTGTGACGGATGGATGCACGACCGCCGCCAAGGTCGATCACCGTGTTCCAGTTCCCGCTATGGGGGACAGAAATTCTAGCAGGAAGCTGCCGAAAGAAGCCTCCAAAATATCGGAATTGTTCTTGCCGTCGGTAGCGTTGAAAATTGGCGTCGTCCATGACGAGAACGTTACACTGGTGGGAGCATTCGACAACGACAACGTCGCCGCCTGATAGGTGCTCTCGGGCATGTAGGAAGTTGGACATCGAATGAATCACCTTGTCGATTGTGCGTACATTGTTAATACATTTTCCGTAATAACAATGTCAACACGAATGTTGCATCCTGTGTGGCTATTGGCTATATGGGCTGCACAAGCGGGAGTAATTGCTCCCCTGAAAAGGTGCTGCTGTGTCTGCGTTGAAGAAAGACAACATGAATGTCCGTGTGGCGGAGGACGAGCTTGATCTAATCAAGCGCGCCGCTGAAAGCTGCGGCAAGAGTCTTTCGAGTTTTGTCCTGGAGGCAGCTATGTTCAGTGCTCAGAAGGCACTTATGGACCAGCGTTTCCTGTATCTTGACGCCGAAATTTTCGACGACGTCTTGAAGCAGGTATCGCGGCCCGCCAAGGCGAACCCGAAACTTGCGGCGCTCATGAAGACCGAGAACAAGTGGGCGACTTCCGAGAACTAGGCCTGTTTGCGCCGGAACCGCTTGCGGAAGGCCACGATTTCACTGAATTCAATTCAGGGCGACCAAGCTTGGATGGGTGGTTGTCCGATATGGCTCTACACAACCAAAAATCGAACTATACGCGTACTTTCGTCGTCCGAGACAAGGACAACAGGGTCAAGGCCTACTATGCCCTCTGCGCTGGAATGATGTTGCGCAAGGACACACCAAAGATTGTCGCTCCTCACGGTGCGCCCGCGGAAATACCAATTGCTCTTCTGGCTCGGTTCGCCGTGCACGAGGAACTGCATGGACGCGGCGTCGGATCCACGCTGCTTGCCAGTGCACTAAGGATGGCTGCATCCGCATCGCAGGCTGTCGCCTTTAGGGCAGTTGTGGTCGATGCGCTCGATGAGGATGCGGCAAGATTCTATCTGAAGTTCGGGTTTGAGCCCACCAAGATCAGCCCGCTAAAGCTGATCATACCGACACAAGATATCGCGCTATCAATGGCCGATTGACGCCAACCGGCATTTGAACCCGGAACCAGACCATGCACGACATCACCGAGGCGGCCTGGCTATGGGTCGCCAAAGGGGCGGGCGCTGTGGCCGGCTCCGCGATTTCGCTCGCCTATATTCTGCCCAGGGGCAGGCGCGAGGCCGCGATCCGCTTTGCGGTCGGGCTGGTGTGCGGCCTGATCTTTGGCGGCGCGGCGGGCGTGAAGATCGCCAAGGAACTGCAGATCACCAATGACCTGCACCAGATCGAGGTCACCTTGATGGGTTCGGCTGCGGCCAGCCTGGCGGCCTGGTGGGCGGTCGGATTTGTCATCCGCGCGCTGTCGCGCGGCGAGGAAACCAAGAAGGACAATTGACCATGATTTCAGGCGGAAGCCTGTCGCGCGTCGAACGCAAGTTCGCCGGCGTCGACCTGACGCGTCTTGATGAAGACGGCGTGTTCACCGGCTATGCCAGCCTGTTCGGCAAGGTCGACCTCTCGAAGGATGCGGTGGAGCCGGGCGCGTTTGTGCGCTCGCTGAAGCAGCGGCCGGCGCTGAACGTGAGGATGCTGTTCCAGCATGACCCCAACCAGCCGGTGGGGCGCTGGCTTGAGATCCGTGAAGACGGGCGCGGCCTGTTCGTGCGTGGCCAGCTGACGCCGGGCGTGGCGAAATCGCAGGAACTGCTGAAGCTGATGCGGGCAGGCGCAATCGACGGCTTGTCAATCGGCTTCAAGACGGTGCGGGCGCGAAAGAATGCAGCCACCGGCGTGCGGCTGATTTTTGAGGCGGATCTCTGGGAGATCTCGATTGTCACCTTTCCGATGCTTCCCGAAGCGCGCGTGGCGCGGGTGAAGGGAATTGCTCCAGCTGGAGCGACGGCAGCCGGCTCGCGTCGCGTGCGGTTGCTGGCCGAACGCGTGCGGCGCGCAGCCATGATGATGAAGGACAAATGATGGATCAGAACATGAATGGAAACGCGGCGGGAGCGCCCGAAACCAAGGGCGCAGGCGGCGAGCTGAACGAAGCGTTTGGCGAGTTCATGCACTCGTTCGAGGCGTTTCGCGAAGCCAATGACGAACGCTTGGCCGATATCGAACGGCGCTTTGGCGAAGACGTGGTGACGGCCGAAAAGGTGGACCGCATCTCGCGCTCGCTCGACGAGCAGAAAATGGCGCTGGACCGGCTGGCGCTGAAGAAGGCGCGGCCCGCACTTGACCGCGAACCGGGCGGCTTTGGCGGCAGCGAGCACAAGGAGGCGTTTGAGGCCTATGTGCGCCGCGGCGACGACCGTGCGCTGCTGGCGATTGACCAGAAAGCGATGTCCTATGGCTCGGCGCCTGATGGCGGCTATCTGGTGCCGTCGGAGACGGAGGCTGCGATTGGAAAACGCCTGTCGGCACTGTCGCCTATCCGCTCGATTGCAAGTGTGCGTCAGATGTCGACTGCGGTGCTGAAAAAGCCGTTCCAGCTGACCGGCCCGGCAGCTGGCTGGGTGGGCGAGACCGATGCGCGCCCGCAGACGGCGACGTCAAACCTGTCGGAACTGCTGTTCCCGGCAATGGAACTCTACGCAATGCCGGCGGCGACCGCTTCGCTGCTGGAAGACAGCGTGGTTGATCTCGACCAGTGGATTGCCGGCGAAGTGGAAGCAGCGTTTGCCGAGCAGGAAGGCGCGGCGTTTGTGGCCGGCGATGGTGCGGGCAAGCCGCGCGGTTTCCTTGACTATCCGGTGGTGGATGAAAGCGCCTGGGCCTGGAACAACCTGGGCGCGATCAATACCGGCGTGTCGGGCAGCCTGCCGGTAAGCAACGCGTCTGACGTGCTGATCGACACGATCTATGCGCTGAAGGCCGGGTACCGCCAGAATGCGACCTGGGTGATGAACCGCAAGGTGCAGGCCTCGATCCGCAAGCTGAAGGACGCCGACGGCAACTATCTGTGGCAGCCGCCGGCACAGCCGGGTGGCCGCGCCATGCTGATGGGTTTCCCGCTGGTCGAGGCCGAGGACATGCCCGATCCGGCGGCTGACGCGACGCCGATTGCATTTGGCGACTTTGGCCGCGGCTATCTGGTGGTCGACCGCACCGGAGTGCGCGTGCTGCGCGACCCGTATTCTGCAAAACCCTATGTGCTGTTCTACACGACCAAGCGCGTGGGCGGCGGCGTGCAGGACTTTGGCGCCATCAAGCTGGTTCGCTACGCCGTATAAGGCTGGCGATCAAATGCGGTCGCGTCAGTCTTGATGCGGCTGCACGCGGCCCCGGCAACGCCCCTCCCGGCCGGGGCCGCTTCCTTTTCTCCTACAGATACGAGGCGACATGACGCTTTTTCGAACGGTGGACCCGGTCGCCGATCCGGTGACTGTGGCCGAAGCCAAGGCGCAATTGCGCGTCGAGCACGACGCAGAGGATGCGCTGATTGCAGGCCTGATCCGGGCGGCGACCGCAGAGGTGGAAGCCCAGACCGGCATGGCGCTGATGGCGCAGTCCTGGCGGCTGGCGCTGGACAGGCTGCCGGATGGCGGAACGGTGCTGCTGCGCCGGCATCCAGTGCGCGAAGTGCAGGCTGTGACAATCTATGACAGCGATGGCGCGGCCAGCCTGATCGACCCGGCGCGCTGGAGCGCCGATCTGGTGAGCAGGCCGGCGCGGCTGCACATCGAATTGCCGGGCGGACAGATGCGCCGGATGAACGGCATAGAGATCGATTTCGAGGCCGGATTTGGCGAGGCGGGGACGGACGTGCCGGACCTGCTGAAACGGGCGATCCTTGTGCTGGTGGCGCACTGGTTCGAGTTTCGTGCCGTCTATCGCGGCGAGGATCAGCCGGTGTCGCACCCGGCAGGATTTGACAGGCTGATCGCCGGTTACCGGCTGGGGAGGCTGTGATGACCAAGCCGAACAGGCCGGGAGCCTTGAGGGTCAGGCTGGTGCTGGAACAGGCGTTGCAAATTCCCGACGAGGCAGGAGGCTTTACCGAAAACTGGATATTTGTCGCCGGGCTGTTTGCAGCAGTCGAACCGGCCTTGGCGCGGGATCGCTATGGTGCTGGCCAGACGCTTGAAGACGTGACGCACCAGATCACGATCAGATACCGCGACGACATCGCCAGCGGCATGCGGCTGATACGCGATGCGCGCGCGTTCATGATCCTCACCGTGCATGATCCCGACGAGACGGGGCGCTTTCTGGTGATCCGGGCACGCGAACAGGGGCGTTGACATGAAGGTCAGCATTGCCATCACTCTTGACGGTCTCGTAACGGCTCTGCGGTATAGGGGTTATGCCGCTGCCGAGGAGGCCGAGATTCGGGTGCGCCGCGGCAGGAAGGTCAAGCCGCGTGACAGACCGAAATCGAAAGCTGAAACCGGCGAGACCAGGGGGACACGAGGACATGACGTCGCCAGCAATTGAGCTGCAACGGGCCATCCACCGTGCATTGAAGACAGACGCCGGCGTAGTGGCGATGCTGGGCGGCGCGAAGATCTATGATGCAACGCCGCCGAACGCGGTGTTTCCCTACATCACCTTTGGCCGCACCAGCATGTTTGACTGGAGCACAGGCACCGAGATCGGCACCGAGCAATTGTTCACCGTGCATATCTGGTCGAAGGCGCATGGCAAAACCGAGGCGGTCGAGATCATGGAACTGGTGCGCCCACTGATGTCGACCGAGACGCTGACGCTGGAAGGCGGCTATGCACTCGTCAACCTGACCTATGAGTTTGGCGAAGCGCGCTACGACGAAGACCTGATGCTGCACCACGCGATATTGCGCTTTCGGGCAGTAATGGAGCCTCTGGCGGCCTGACTTCAGGTGAGTGCGGCCCTGATGGCTGCACTGCTCACGGACATCACCAGGCCGCCTCTAGGCGGCCTTTTCATTTTCAACCAAGCCAATGGCCGCCTCCGGGCGGCCTTTTTTATGGAGACTATGCAATGACTTATGCGGTGGATACAATAGAAGAAGTCAACGCGCTATCGCACCTTGACCATCCAACAGTGTTCGTCAAATCAACAGATGGCGGAATGCTGTACTGGGCACCGAACCTCTCAACCCATCTGCTGGGTAGTGTGTCTTACGTGGCGAGCGGCATAGACACCACAACTGACACGATCACGTTCCCATTTTCGCCGAATGCTATTCCCGGAGTCATCGGCACGTCTGCATCGGTGCCATGCAAGGGTTTTGCGTTCTATTGCTCCAATGCGAATTCCAACCCGGACTTTGTGACCGGCCAGATTTACTGGGTCTGGCGCGATGTGACCAACTACACTTCGATCAAGCTGTGCCCGACGTTTGAAGACGCAATGGCAGGAACCGGTTTCATCAATCTGACGAACACGGCCCTCCCAACGTTCAGGCTGCACCGCGATCCAACGCAGGGCATGATCCGCATTCCTACCGGCGAAGCGCTGGACGGCTCGGAAGGGGGGTTCAGGAGAATTTCGCTATCAGGCGAGGTATACCCTGAATTCTTTGGAGCGGTCTCGTCGAACGAAGATTCTGCTGTCGACAGCGGCAAAGCAATCCAGATGGCTCTGTTCTGGGCGAGATCGTCAGTTGGGAAGTCTTACGCGAGCTCTGTTTCAGGACGAATGAATCTGTACAAATCAACAATTTCGTTGAATCTTACGGGATTGCAGAATGCTTTTGCCGTCCTCAAAGACATACGCATTCTTTCTGCATGCCACGACAAGATCTGCCTTGACATGTCCGGCTGCAATTCGACGCTACTGTCAAATGTGACAATCGTTTCGGACAATTCAGGGCTCGTTGTTCCATCTTATCACCTGGTCTTGACCAGAGCGAACAACGGGAGCCACACATCCCCAATTCCGGCAGCCGCTTCGAACACTCTCCAGAACGTCTTCTGCTACGGAGATGCAAGCAAAGCGTCGTTCCTCAATCTGAATTCCGACCTGTCACGTCTGTATGGATGCAAGTTCTACAACACATATCGAGGCACCGACAAAAAAACGACGGCAGTGCTTCATGCAGCCGCGTATGAGACGGTGGATAGATATCTGGGCGGGGTGACATCTGAATATCAGGAGATCATCGATGCCGCAGACGTGTTTCCGACAAACACCGGCACGACGCTCGACCACATCTACGACATCGAGGCGCGGCGACCGGCTGACTACGCTCTGACGGTCGACCATGTGACAAAAAACGGCTCGACGCTGGTGTTGCATTTCAGCGTGGACGATGACTCGAATTTTCTTTCCGACAAAGAGATTGCGGACGACGACCCGGTAAACCTGTTGCCGAACGTAGATTTTGGGGTGAACTTCCCGCGTGGCAACTACACCCTGAAAAACATCAATTACGCAAATGACACAGCTGAAGTGTGGATCGAATCCGGCGCCTCTGCATTCGATGCCACTTCGGTAGATATTGGTAAATTTGCCTCATTGCGCATGACGAACATGACCGGGCCAGCCATTATCATCGGTGGCGGTTCTCGTGGCGTGTCGATGCGGGGCTATTCGCTCGCGTATAGTGCGACAAACGTCATACTTGATCTGGCCGCTGGCGACATCAACCGCCTTGTGACCGAAATGGTGCACGAGAACGGCCAGAACCAGACGTTCTATCTTGTGCCTGGTGACGAAGAGACGCGTGAAATTACCGAGTGGACGCAGCGTGGTATGGGAGACTTGTCTGGTCCTTCCGGCAATATCCGCAAAAAGGCGGGTCACACCATCAAATTGAAAGACTTCGTCTACAGGGACGCTTACAAGCAGCCCGGCACCGCCGCCATGACCACCGCCCGGTTGTTTTCAGGCTCGACGGATCAGTTGATTTTGGAGAACGTGGATATCGCGTCTTCTTCGTCTTTCCTTATCAACGACTTCAGAGGCGCAGCCTTTGCAGGCCGCCCAAGCGGCAAGGTCTATGACGCTGAAACCGGCGCTATCACCTACTATCCTCAAGGAACTTACGCACCGACGTATCGTGCAACGACGAACGTCAATACTGACAGTGTGTCAACCCTTGCAGGCGCCGCGATTCGTTTCCACCAGCACGGCAATATCGTGAAGGTTCGCGGCACTGTGTCCATTGACCCGGTCGCTGCCAACACCATCACGACGTTTTCAATGACACTGCCGGTCGCCTCCAATCTTACGGCGGCCTCCGATCTGACGGGTCTGGGAATACGCATCAACAGCACTGGTGAAATGGCAACCATTAGCGCCGACACGACGAATGACGTAGCTGTCTTCACGCTCATGTCTACGGTCAACACGTCGTTCAATCTGACCTTCGAGTTCGAATACATCGTGAAATAAGTGGCCCAATTATCCGGGCCGATCCTGCCCGGCTTGATCAGTTCCGAAATGTGAAGAATGCGGATCTCATAAGAAAGCTCTGATCGCAAACAGGTCGTGGCGCGCCTCCGGGCGCGCCTTTTCATTTTCACACAGGAGAGATCCAAGATGGTCGCCAAGAAGGGCAAGGACCTGGTCCTGAAGCTCGACGCCGAAGGCGTGGGCACGTTTGTTACGGTTGCCGGACTGCGCACGCGGCGGCTGGCGTTCAACTCGGAAACGGTCGACGTGACCGATTCAGAAAGCGCCGGGCGCTGGCGCGAATTGCTGGCGGGCGCAGGCGTGCAGCGCGCCTCGCTGGGCGGCGCAGGCATCTTTAAGGATCAGGCGTCAGACGCCGCGATCCGATCCGCCTTCTTCGGCGGGACCATTCGCGACTGGCAGGTGGTGGTGCCGGATTTCGGCGTGGTCGAAGGGCCGTTTCAGATCACCTCGCTCGAATATGCCGGCGCGCATGACGGCGAGGTGACGTTCGAGATCTCGATGGAATCGGCTGGGCTGATTTCGTTTGAGGCCGCGCTATGAGTGTGAACCGGCATCGCGGCGAGGTGGAGGCCGTGTTTGATGAAAAACCCTATCGGCTGTGCCTGACGCTGGGCGCGCTGGCCGAGCTGGAACACGCGTTTGCCGCAAGCGACCTGACGGCGCTGGTGGAGCGATTTTCCAGCGGCAGGCTGTCGGCGAACGACCTGGTGGCGGTGATCGGCGCGGGCCTGCGCGGCGGTGGCCATGACATGGATGACGCGGCGGTGCGGGCGCTGCGCTGCGGCAAGGGTGCGGCGGGCTTTGCGTCTGTCGCCGCCGAACTTTTGACCGCGACCTTTGGCGGGGGAGCAGGGGATAACACAAGCCGCCCCTGAACGCCGCAGCAGGCGGACCTGCCGCCTTTCCCTGGGGCCCGGCCATGACGGCTGGCCTCGGCCTGCTGCGGCTGCCGCCGGCGGTGTTCTGGGCGATGAGCCTGCGAGAACTGGATCACGCGCTGGCGGTGCTTGGGCCGCCTCGCGACGGCGCGCCGGACCGGCTGGCGCTGAATGCGCTGATGGCGCGGTTTCCCGACTGATGGAGATGAGATTTGGACGAGGATGTAACGGTCAGGATCATGGCCGACACGACGCCGTTTGAGGACGCGTTGCGGCAGCTGAGCGGGCTGTCGGAGAACTTTGGCGCGCAGCTGACCGGCGCGCTGAAGGCGGCGGTGATCGGCGGCAAGGCGCTGGATGACATCTTGCGGCAGGTGGCGCTGAACCTGGCGGGCATGGCGCTGAACCAGGGCTTGGCCCCGCTGCAGGGTCTGGCCAGTTCATTCCTGTCGTCGATCACGGGTGCGCTGGCGGGCGCGCTGCCCTTTGCCAAGGGCGGAGTGCCGGGCAGGGCCGTGCCGTTCGCCAGTGGCGGGGTGGTGGCTGAGCCGACCTATTTCAGATCTGGCGGGATGCTCGGCCTGATGGGAGAGGCAGGCGCAGAAGCGATCATGCCGCTGCAACGCACCGCCGACGGGCGGCTGGGCGTGGCGGCAAGCGGCGGGCAGGCGGGCGCAACGGTGGTGTTCAACGTGACGACGCCCGACGCCGCGTCGTTCAAGAAATCCGAGGCGCAGATCGCCGGCATGCTGGCGCGCGTTGCGGCGCGCGGCTCGCGCAGCCTGTGAGGTGACCGCGATGGCAGAAGCATTTCATGACGTGCTGTTTCCCATACCTGTGTCGTTTGGCGCGACCGGTGGGCCGGAGCGGCGTAACGAGATCGTGCGGCTGATGTCGGGCCGCGAAAAGCGCAATGCGCGGTCGGCTCACGCGATGCGTCACTATGATGTGGGGACCGGGCTGCGGTCGGTCGATGACCTTTATGACGTGATGGCGTTTTTTGAGGCCAGGCGCGGCTCGCTGCACGGGTTTCGCTTTCGCGATCCGTTTGACAGGAGCTCAGGCCGTCCAGGCGGCGCGATTGCGGCCACCGATCAGGTGATCGGCGCGGGCGATGGCGTGACGGCAACGTTCCAGCTGGCAAAGACCTATGGCGCGGGCGCGGACGCCTACCGCCGCCCGGTGACGAGACCTGTGGAAGGCAGCGTGGTGGTGGCGGTCGGCGGATTGGCGATGGCGGAAACTGCCTTTGAGGTCGACGCCGGGACCGGGATGGTGACGCTGGATACGCCGCCGGCGACGGGCGCGGTGGTGACGGCGGGGTTTGCCTTCGACGTGCCGGTGCGCTTCGACACGGACCGGATCGAGGCCTCGCTGGCAACCTTCAGGGCAGGCGCGATCCCGGCGATCCCCCTGGTGGAGATCGTGGCATGAGCGGGTATACGCAAGACTTTCTGGACCATCTTGATGGCACGGCGACGACGGTCTGCCATTGCTGGCGGGTGACGCGGCGCGACGGCCTGGTGCTGGGCTTTACCGACCATGACAGGCCCCTGATCATTGACGGGCTGACATGCGAACCGCGCAGCGGGTTTACCGCGAGCGAGACGCGGTCGACAGTGGGGCTGGCGCCTGATGCCAGCGACATCGAGGGCGCACTGTCGTCCGAGGCGATCACCGAGGCCGATATTGCGGCCGGGCGCTACGATGGGGCGCGGGTCGAGACGCTGCTGGTGAATTGGGCTGAGCCGCAACAGTTTGCGCTGCTTCGCACGGCGGCGTTTGGCACGATCACGCGGTCGGACGGGCGGTTCAAGGTGGAACTGGAAGGACTGGCGGCGGCGCTCGACCGGCCAACGGGGCGGGTCTATCGCAAGACCTGCGATGCGGAACTGGGCGATGCGCGCTGCCGGTTCGATACCGGTCAGACGGGGTTTTCAGGGCAAGGCACGGTGACGGCGGTGCGCGATGGCGGGCGGCTGGTGATATCGGGTCTGGAGGCGGACGCTGGCTGGTTTGAGCTGGGTCAGCTGACATGGGTCGACGGGCCGCTGGCCGGCACCAGCGACCGGGTGACGGGCCACCCGGTGAGCGGAAGCGAGGCCGAGCTGACGCTTGGGCGCGGGGCCGTGCCAGAGCTGGCAGGCGCGGCGTTCGAGGTGGTTGCCGGGTGCGACAAGCGCTTTGCCACCTGCAGGCAGAAATTTGCCAATCAGCTCAACTTTCAGGGCTTTCCGCACATGCCGGGCAATGACGCGGCCTACGCCTATGTGCGCGACGGCATCGAGTTTGACGGCGGGCCGCTGGTGCCATGAGCGGGATGCAGCAAATGGACATTGGCGCGCGCATTGTTGCCGAGGCGCTGGAGTGGATCGGCACGCCCTACAGGCATCAGGGCCGGCGCAAGGGCATCGGCTGCGATTGCCTGGGACTGGTGCGCGGCGTGTGGCGCGCCGTCTATGGCGCGGACGCTGACGAGCCAGGGCCTTACACCGCGGACTGGGCCGAGACGGCCAGCGGCGACCCGCTGGTTGAAGCGGCAAGGAAACATTGTGCGGAACGTGAGGGATTGCAGCCGCAGGCGGGCGATCTGCTGCTGTTCCGGTTGAGACCGCGCATGGCGGCAAAGCACTGCGCCATTGCGCTGGATGGTGACAGGTTCATCCATGCGTATCAGGGGCACGAGGTGATGGTGTCGCCGATGTCAGTTCATTGGCGGCGCAGGCTGTGCGGGGTGTTTTCGTTCCCGCATCACGCAAACGATCAGCAGGCGTAACAATGGCGACAATTATCTTGCAGGCCGCCGGCGCGTTTGTCGGCAGCCTTTTGGGACCCGTCGGGTCGGCGATTGGCAGCGCAGTTGGCTCGATGGCGGGCTACATGCTCGACCGTTCGCTGATCAACTCAACCTTGCATCACAAGGGGCCGAGGCTGGGTGCTATGCGTCCCTTCGGCGCGGAAGAGGGGAACGGCATTCCGCGCGTCTACGGCACGATGCGCATGGGCGGCACCGTGATCTGGGCGACGCGGTTTGAGGAGCGCAGGCGCTCGCGCCGCACCGGCGTGAAGGGCGGGCCAAAAGTCACGACGTTCAAATATTCGGGCAACGCCGCCTTTGCGCTGTGTGAAGGTCCGGTTGCGGGTGTCAGACGGATATGGGCTGATGGCAAGGAGATTGACCGCAGCCTGTTCGATATCCGCATCCACAATGGCGGCCCGGAGCAGGAGCCTGATGAGTTGATCGCCGCAAAGCAGGGCGTCGATAATGCGCCGGCCTATCGCGGCGTCGCCTACGCGGTGATCGATCACTTTCCGCTGGAAGAGTTTGGCAACCGGCTGCCGCAATTGCAGTTTGAGGTGCTGCGTCCCGTCGGTGATTTTTGCGGGCGGCTGAAGGCGGTGACGCTGATACCCGGTGCGACAGAACATGGATTGGCGTCTGGTCCGGTCGACAATTTTCTTGGCCGGGGGCGCAAGAAGACCGTCAACCGCAATGTGCTGTTTGGCGCGAGCGATCTCGACGCATCGCTGGACGAATTGGCCATGCTGTGCCCGAACCTGAAACACGTCGCGCTGGTGGTGAGCTGGTTTGGCGACGATTTGCGGGCGGGAGAGTGCAAGGTCTACCCGGCGGTGATGGATAATGCAGTGCCGTCGGGCTGGAACGTGTCGGGCCTGGGTGCGGCGTCGGCGCGAACTGTGTCGCGGTATGTCGGATCAGCGGCCTATGGCGGCACGCCGTCCGATGCGTCTGTGGTCGAGGCGATTGCAGCGATCAAGGCGCGCGGCTGGAAGGTGACGCTCTATCCGTTCCTGATGATGGACGTGGCGGCTGGAAACGAATTGCCGGATCCGTATGGCGGGGTAGAACAGGCGGCCTATCCGTGGCGCGGGCGGATCACCTGTTTTCCGGGACCGCGGCAGGCGGGAACCGCTGACAAGACGAGCGCCGCGCGGACGCAAGCCGGCGCGTTTTGTGGTGTTGTGCAGGCGGATGATTTCACCGTCGATGACGAGGTGGTGACCTTTGGCGGTGACCCTGACGACTGGGGATACCGGCGGCTGGTGCTGCACTATGCACATCTGGCTGAAGCGGCGGGTGGCGTTGACGCGTTTCTGGTCGGCTCGGAACTGCGCGGGCTGACGACGCTGCGCGACGGAGACAGCGCGTTCCCGTTTGTCGAGCAATTGACGACGCTGGCCGATGATGTGCGCGGGATTGTCGGCCCAGAGACCAAGCTGACCTATGCGGCAGACTGGTCGGAATATTTTGGCCATCAGCCACCGGATGGCAGCGGTAACGTGTTTTTCCACCTTGATCCGCTGTGGGCGAGCCCGGCAATCGATGCGGTCGGCATCGACAACTACATGCCACTGTCGGACTGGCGCGACGAGGACTATGCGGGCGGCAATCCTGACGGGTTTGCGGCGCCCTATGACCGCCAGGCGCTGCGGGCGGGGATCGCGTCGGGCGAGGGGTTCGATTGGTACTATGCCTCGGATGAAGACAGGCGAAACCGCGAGCGAACGCCGATTCTGGACGGGCTGGCCGGAAAGCACTGGGTGTTCCGCTACAAGGACCTGCGCGGCTGGTGGGAGAACGAACACCACAACCGCATCGGCGGCGTCGAAGAGGCAGTTGCAACAGCCTGGACGCCACAGTCCAAACCAATCTGGCTGACGGAACTCGGGTGTCCGGCAGTCGACAAGGGACCGAACCAGCCAAACGTGTTTCCGGACGCAAAATCATCGGAAAACGCGCTGCCGCATTTTTCCAGTGGCGGCAGGAGCGATCTTGCGCAGCGGCGGCTGTTTGAAGCGCATTTCGACCATTGGGACGCGCAAGGTGAGGCGTTCGACCCGGCGGCCAATCCAGAATCGGCAGTCTATGCCGGCCGCATGGTCGATGCGGAGCGGATCTATGCCTGGGCGTGGGACGCGCGGCCGTTTCCGGCCTTCCCATTGAAGCGGGACGAATGGGCGGATGGCGACAACTGGCTGTTTGGCCACTGGCTGAACGGACGTTTGAGCGCAGTAGCGGTGCATGATCTGTCGGCTGCGATTCTTGCGGATCACAGGGTCTCGGACGTTGAGACCGGCAGCGCGGACGGAATGCTGGTCGGCTATGCTTTGATGGAGCCGGGCAGCGCACGCGACGCCCTGTCACCGCTGCTGCAACTGTTCGATCTTGCTGCAACCGAGCAAGACGGCCAGCTGGTTCTGGCGACGGCGGGAGCTGGCACAGGCGCGCCGGTGGTGATTGACGACCCGGTGGAGGCGCAGGGCGATCAGCCGGCGATCGAGAGCATCCGTGAGCCGGACCAGACATTGCCGACCGAAGCGACGCTGAGATTTGTCGATCCGATGTCGGACTATCAATCGGGCGCAGCGCGGGCCGCCGATACCTCTGCTGCGCTGACGATTGCGGCATCGCTGGAAGTGCCGGGTGCAATCGAGGCAGGGCAGGCGGACGCGCTCGCCGCCGACTGGCTGCGCCGGGCCAGAGGCGGGCGCGAAAGTGTGCGGTTTGCGGTGGCAGGCGCAGACCACCGGCTGCAGTCGGGGTCCATCATCAGATTGCCTGCCAAGGACGGCGGCGACTATCTGGTGACGGCGATTGAGGACGGGTTGTATCGCTCGGTCGAGGCGAGGCGCCTGCTTCGATTTGCGCCGGCGCCGGACCGTGCGCGGCTGCCGGCGACCAGAAATGACGTTGCAGTGGAGCCGGGCAGGCCGCTGGCTCTGTTTCTCGACCTGCCAACGACAGGCAGTGCCCCGCCGCAGGATTGTTTCCGGATCGCGGCCTATGCCTCGCCGTGGCGGACACAGGCAGTGCTTGCATCGCCAGCTGAGAGCGGATTTGCCGAGAGAACCAGCCTGACCGAACCGGCTGTCACCGGGGTGGTCCTGGAGGCGGCCGGGCAGGGGATCGAAGGGCGTATCGACCGTTCTGGCCATGTGGATGTGAAGCTGGACAGTGGTGAACTGACGAGTGTGGCAATGCTGCAAATGCTGAACGGTGCGAACAGTGCCGCGATGCGGGCGGTCAATGGCGTGTGGGAACTGTTCCAGTTCGCCAGCGCCGAAGAAATTGCTCCGTCGGTCTGGCGGTTGACGGATCTGCTGCGGGGCCAGCTTGGCACCGGCGACGCAATGGCGGCAGGACCACGGGACAACGCAGATTTTGTGTTGCTCGACGAAGCGGTGAGACCGGCGGGCCTGATGTCCGCCGAAGTTGGCTTGCCGCTGAACTGGAAGGTGGGGCCTGCGGGCTATGACCTGATGGATCGCTTCTTTGTCACATCGACGCAAACTGGCGGAGTCCGGGCGCTGCTGCCCTTTTCGCCGGTGCGGTTCAAGACACAGCAGCTGGCGGATGGTTCGATTGAGCTGTCGTGGATCAGACGATCCCGCATTGATGCCGATTCCTGGCTGGGAGCCGATATTCCGCTGGGGGAGGCAAGTGAAGCCTACATTGTGCGGGCTGGATTGCCCGGGCAGCCAGCGGTTCGCCAGGCTGAGGCGGCAGAGCCGCGCTGGACTTATCCGGCTGCGCAGATTGCTGCCGATTTCGGCGAAGAACCGGAAACGATCGAATTTACCGTCCGGCAGATCAGCAACGCGGTTGGCGAAGGCCTGCCTGCAACGCTTCTGTTGACGCTAAATGACTGAAATTAAAGAGGAGAAGACGATGACTGCACAAAAGCCATGGTATCTGTCACGCACGATCTGGGCGTCGATCATAACTGTCATGACCGGTGGAGCAGGCCTTTTCGGGGTGCCCGCCGGAGTGATTGACAATGGCGCGCTGACAGAGACAATTCTGCAACTGGTGACGGCGATTTCAGGCCTGATCGCAATTTTCGGGCGGATTTCCGCAACGTCAAAGATCCGATGACCTCAATTTCGCGGAAATGTTCATGTCGCGTTCAGCCCGAACGTTATAGAAGGTTGGCATGAAACATTTGTCCCAGATATTGGGTTCAGCCCTTCTCCTGCCGGCGCTGGCTGCCGGCCCTGCTGTCGCGGCGAACTTCGCCGCGCCGGTTGAGGCGCCTGCCCGCTCGATCCAGATCGCCGCCAACTGCAACGCAGTCGCGCAGGAAGTTGGCGCGCAATATGGTGGCCGGGCAAAGGGCACAGCCGAGTCGCGTGGCGGCCAGGAAGTCTGCGTTGTCGTGGTTGTCGTTGAAGGCAAGAAGGGCGAACGCGGTCAGCGGATCGAGGTTGTGGTACCCGCCAAATAAGGCGCGACCAGGAAGGGGCATGCATGCGAATTCTGGTCGTTGAAGACGACAAGGATCTGAATCGCCAGTTGAGCGAGGCTCTTGTTGACGCCGGTTATGTCGTCGACAAGGCCTTTGACGGCGAGGAAGGTCATTTTCTTGGCGACACCGAGCCGTATGATGCGGTTGTTCTTGACATCGGCCTGCCGCAAATGGACGGCATTTCGGTGATGGAGAAGTGGCGGCGCGACGGGCGCAAGATGCCGGTGCTGATGCTGACAGCGCGCGACCGCTGGAGCGACAAGGTAGCCGGCATTGACGCGGGCGCGGACGACTACGTCACAAAACCATTTCACATTGAGGAAGTGCTGGCGCGCGTGCGCGCCCTGATCCGCCGCGCTGCCGGCCATGCGTCGTCGGAACTGGTGCTGGGGCCGGTGCGGCTCGATACTGCGGCGTCCAAGGTCGACATCGGCGGCAAGCCGTTGAAACTGACATCGCACGAATTCAGGCTGCTGGCCTATCTGATGCACCATGCCGGCAAGGTCGTGTCGCGCACCGAACTGGTTGAGCACCTTTATGACCAGGATTTTGACCGCGATTCAAACACGATCGAGGTGTTTGTCGGTCGTCTGCGCAAAAAGATGGGCGTCGACATGGTCGAGACCGTCCGCGGTATGGGTTACCGGCTGCGCGAGCCGGAGGCTTGATGCTGGCGCAACAGTCGCGGTTCTGGTGAGCCGTCCATGACGCTTCTGCCAAAGTCGCTCGCCGCCCGAGTGATCACGATCTCGACGATCTGGGCGATTGTCACGCTGGTGATTATCGCAACGGTTGTGTCGGCGCTGTTCCGGGAAGCCAGCGAGCGCGGCTTTGACAGTTTCCTCTCCGCAAATCTCTTCAATCTGGTCGCCTCAATCGGTGCGGGTAGTGACGGCCGGTTGACAGGTGATCCAGAGCTTGGCGATCCGAGATATCTGGTGCCCAACTCTGGCTGGTACTGGTCGGTCGAGGCGATGGCGGCTGGCCTGACTGGGGCGCTGAAATCTGATTCCATGTTGACCCCGATTGCTGCGCCTTCGACGATGACGGTACCGTTCGATGGTTCTTTTCAACGCCGTTACGCCGCAGACGGGCCCGATGGCCAGAATGTCGCCGTGCTGGAAACCGAAGTGGTGCTGGGCGGGGCTGATCGCATCGCGCGCTACCGTGTGACCGGTAACCTGGATGAGCTGGAAGCTGAAATATCAGTCTTCAACCGGCAGCTATATTCCTATCTGGCGCTGTTTGGCCTTGGCATGGTGGCGATCAATGCAGGCGCCATCCTGTTTGGGCTGAGGCCATTGCGACAGGTGCGCGAGGCCCTGTCGAGTGTGCGCGAGGGCGCGGCAAAACGGCTCGACGGCAGCTTTCCCTCGGAAATCGAGCCGCTGGCCAATGAAACCAATGCGCTTATCGAGAGCAATCGCCGCATTTTGGAGCGGTCGCGCACCCAGGTGGGCAATCTTGCGCATTCGCTGAAGACGCCGCTGGCGGTTCTCATCAACGAAGGGCGGTCGATTGGTGGCAAGAAAGGCCAGTTGATCGAGGAGCAGACGGGAGCGATGAAGCAACAGATCGATCACTATCTGCAGCGCGCCCGCATGGCGGCTCAACGCGGCAGCGTGGTGTTTCGCGCGCCAGTCGATCCTGTGTTGCAACGCATGGTGCGGGTGATGGCAAAACTCAATCCGCAGGTTGATATCGGCTATGAGGCGGCGGCTCAGCCTGTGTTCGCCGGCGAACGGGAAGATCTGGAGGAGATCGCCGGCAACCTGCTGGAAAACGCGATGAAATGGGGCCGGAAGCAAGTTCGCGTCGGTCTGGCGGATGTCGAAGACGACGCGGCGGCGTTTGATATCATCATCGAGGATGACGGGCCTGGCATTCCCGAAGACAAGGCGCGTGAGGCGCTGGTGCGCGGCCGCCGTCTGGACGAAACCAAGCCGGGTACTGGCCTGGGACTGGCGATCGTCGCTGACATCGTTTCGGAATATGAAGGCAACCTGGCGCTGGAACGCTCGGAACTTGGCGGGCTGAAAGTGGTGGTGCGATTGCGAAAAGCTGCATGACATTTCGGGCGAAGTGCGCCAGAACGAAACTGGTATGTTTGCAACAGAAAACCCCTGACTGGTGGTTTGGGACATGACGATGCGTGTTGCGGTGATTTTGATGGCGGCAGCGGTGGGCCTGACGGGCTGCACGACCGTTAATCAGGCTGGCTCCGTCGTGGGCGGCTATGTCGGCGTGCCGACAAAGAACTCGCCGCCAGCTGGCCGCGCCATCATCAAGGCGCTGGGTGGCGGGCTTGTTGGATCGAGCCAGGCGGAACTGTCGGGCCAGGAGCGGGGACAGGCGCTGGAAGCTGAATACAAGGCGCTTGAATATGCGCAGGTTGGCCAGCCGACGATGTGGGGCGACCTGCAAGGCCGTCACGGCGAGGTGCGCGCGGCGACACCCTATCGGGTTGGATCGCAGGACTGCCGCCAGTATACGCATACGCTGGTGCTGGGCTCGCAACCGCAGGTGTTGCGCGGCACCGCATGCCGCAATGCTGACGGAAGCTGGACTCTTCTCACCTGAATGTGACCCCGGCGGCGGATTTGCCGCCGCAATCTGGCGCAATAAGCCGCATCTGCGCCTGTTGGCAGCAGGCCGGGTGGCGTTCTAGATGGCGGCATGATTTTTTGGCTCATAGCAGCGGTGTTGACGCTCATCGCCTGTGCGGCGGTGTTGTGGCCGCTGGTGCGCGCACCATCGTCCGTTGTGGCCGGGCATGACGTCGAGGTCTACAAGGATCAGCTAGCCGAGGTGGAGCGCGACGCCGGCCGTGGCCTGATCGAGCCCGTCCAGGCGGAACTGGCGCGTGCCGAGGTTGCGAGGCGGCTCCTGAAGGCCGATCAGGCGAACAAGGCTGGCAGTGGCGAGGCAGCACGAAGCAGCGCGTTTGTCAGGGCTACGGGCCTTGCAGCCGTTCTTGCTGTGCCGCTGGTGGCCTGGGGCTTCTATGCTGTGCTCGGCGCTCCGGGCGTGCCTGACGAACCGCTGCAAGCGCGGCTGGAGCGCGCTCCGGCCCAGAATTCGATCGATGAGCTGGTGATGCGGGCCGAGCGGCATCTGGCTGCAAATCCAGATGATGCCAAGGGCTGGCAGGTGCTGGGGCCGATCTATCTGCGCCAGGGCCGATTTCCGGATGCGCGCATAGCGTTCGAGAATGCCATTCGCCTCAGCGGATCGACCGCCGCTCTTGAGGCCGGGCTCGGCGAGGCCCTGGTTAGCATTTCCGGCGGTGCGGTGACGGTTGAGGCGGTGGCGGCGTTCCAGCGGGCGCTGAAACTTGCGCCCAATGAGCCGCGGGCGCGCTATTTCCTGGCAACCGCACTGGCACAGCAGGGCAATCTGGCCGGAGCCCGGCAGGCGCTTGAGGCGCTGCAGACGACCTTGCCGGCAGATTCGCCGTGGCTCAGTGTGGTCGCACGTGCGCTGGCCGAAACGGCAGCGGCCCCGGGTGCGGCGCAACCTGGCCCGGACGCGCAGGCAGTTGCCGCGTCGGAAAACATGACGGATGCAGAACGCCGCGAGATGATCGAGGGCATGGTGGCCAATCTTGACGCAAAGCTGAAAGACAACCCGGCAGATGTGGAAGGCTGGCAGCGGCTGATCCGTTCCTACGTCGTGCTGGGCAAGCAGGACGAAGCGCGCAATGCGCTCGCCCGCGCCTTGCAAGGGCTGGGTAGCAATGCTGACGGGCAGGCCCAGTTGAAGGATTTCGCCGCTGCCATCGGCGTGGAACAGGGCGGTTAGGACAATGACGCGCAAGCAGAAACGCCTGTCGGTTATCCTTGGCGGCCTGGCTTTTCTGGCGGCGGCCACTGCGCTGACATTTTATGCGCTCGGCCAGCGCACGTCCTATTTCTACATGCCATCTGATCTGACCGAGCGGCCGGTGCAGCCAGGTGAACGGATCAGGCTGGGCGGGTTGGTAGCAGCAGGCTCCATCGTGCGCGGTCAGGGCACCAAAGTCGCCTTTGCAGTGACGGATGCGACCAGTACAGTTGACGTCGAATATGAGGGGCTGCTGCCTGATCTGTTTCGTGAGAGCCAGGGCGTCATCACTGAAGGTGCATTTGGCGCGGACGGCAAGTTTGTCGCCGACAGCGTGCTGGCCAAGCATGACGAGACATATATGCCCAAGGAAGTGGCGGACAGCTTGAAGGAAAAGGGCGTTTGGAAACCGGAATGAGGGTAAGCGCTTGGTAGAGACCGGACATTTTGCGCTTGTGCTGGCGCTGGCGCTGTCACTGGTGCAGGCGACCGTTCCGCTGATCGGCGCGCGGCGGTCAAATCTCAGGCTGATGTCGGTTGGCGAACCGGTGACGATCACGGTTTTCGCCATGACCGGGCTGGCCTTTGCTGTGCTGGTCGCGGCCTATGTCCGCTCCGATTTTTCAGTGTTGAATGTGGTCGAGAATTCGCACTCGCTCAAACCGATGATCTACAAAATCACCGGCACATGGGGGAACCACGAGGGCTCGATGCTCTTGTGGGTGCTGATTCTGACGCTGTTTGGCGCGATGGTGGCGGCGTTCGGGCGCAATCTGCCGCCTTCGTTGAAGGCAACCGTGCTGTCGGTGCATGGCATGATCGGCACGGCTTTCTTGCTGTTCATCCTGCTAACCTCCAATCCGTTCACGCGCATCCTTCCGGCGCCGATTGAAGGCAATGACCTCAATCCGGTGTTGCAGGACTTTGGTCTGGCGATCCACCCGCCGCTTCTCTATCTCGGCTATGTCGGCTTTTCGGTCTGCTTTTCCTTTGCGGTTGCCGCGCTGATCGAGGGCCGCGTCGACGCGGCGTGGGCGCGCTGGGTGAGGCCATGGACGCTTGCAGCCTGGGCGTTCCTGACCGGCGGAATCGCGATGGGCTCGTATTGGGCCTACTACGAACTTGGATGGGGCGGGTTCTGGTTCTGGGACCCGGTCGAAAACGCTTCCTTCATGCCCTGGCTGGCCGGCACCGCGTTGCTGCATTCGGCGATTGTGATGGAGCGTCGCGAGGCCCTGCGGATCTGGACGATCCTGCTGGCGCTGATGACATTTTCGCTGTCTTTGCTTGGCACGTTCCTGGTGCGCTCGGGCGTCCTGACCTCGGTGCACGCGTTTGCCACCGACCCGAGCCGCGGCGCGTTCATCCTCGGTATCCTGACGCTATTTGTCGGCGGCTCGTTTGCGCTGTTTGCTTTCAGGGCGCAGGCGCTCAAACCCGGTGGCGTGTTCCAACCGATCTCGCGCGAGGGCTCGCTGGTGCTGAACAACTTGTTCCTGACCACGGCGACGGCGACCGTGCTGGTCGGCACACTTTATCCGCTGGTGATCGAGGCGCTGACTGGCGAAAAGATTTCAGTCGGTGCGCCTTTCTTTGATCTGACATTCGGGACGCTGATGGTTCCCCTGCTGATCGCTGTGCCGTTCGGGCCGTTGCTGGCCTGGAAGCGCGGGGATCTGGCTGCCGCAACGCAGCGCCTCTATGCGGCGGCGGCTGGAGCATTGCTGGTGGCAGTGCTGACGCTATTGTTTGTCGACAGCGCAACGGCCTTTGTCGCGATAGGCACAGGGCTGGCGATGTGGCTGATTCTCGGCGCGCTGACTGATCTGTTCCTCAAGGGCGGCTTTTCGAAAGCACCGATTCCAGTTGCGATGCGCCGGCTTGCCGGTCTGCCTGCCTCGGCCTTCGGCACGTCGCTGGCGCACCTGGGTCTCGGCCTGACAACACTCGGCATCGTTTGCGTGATGGGACTGCAGCAAGAGCGTATTGTTGCGATGAAGCCGGGCGAAACGGTTTCGATTGCCGGTTATGTTCTGAAATTTGACGAGATGGTTCCGGTCAAGGGACCGAACTTCACCGAAGATCAGGGCCGGTTTTCACTGACGACCGATAGCGGCCGGGCTCTCGGGACAATCATCTCCGCCAAGCGCCTTTACACTGCGCGCCAGATGCCGACGACGGAAGCCGGCATTTCCACGCGTGGCCTCAGTCAGATTTACGTGTCGCTTGGCGATCCGTCGGCCAATGGCGGCGTGGTCGTGCGCGTCTGGTGGAAACCGCTGGTTACGCTGATCTGGCTGGGTGCCGTGGTGATGATGCTGGGTGGAATGCTGTCGCTGATGGATCGCCGTCTGCGTGTCGGCGCGCCGGCAACCAGGAAACAGCGCGCTGCGGCGGCGGCAGGGCAGGGCTGATGAACCTGATCCGGCGCATGATGCTGGCATGGCTTGCCGCCGCCTTTGCAGGTAGCGCGGCCTTTGCCGTGACGCCGGACGAGGTGCTGCCCGATTTGGCGCTTGAGGCGCGGGCGCGGGCGATTTCGTCTGAACTGCGCTGCATGATCTGCCAGAATCAGTCGATCGACGATTCTGATGCGGCGCTTGCGAAAGATCTGCGGGTGCTGGTGCGTCAGCGTCTGGTGGCAGGCGACAGCAACGAGCAGGTGTTTGATTATGTTGTGTCGCGCTACGGCGAGTTTGTGCTGCTGAAACCCCGCTTTTCCTGGCGCAATGCAGTTCTGTGGGGCGCGCCTGTGGTGCTGCTGATCGGCGGCGTCGCATACATTCTGACGGCGCGTCGCAGAAAGCCGGATGAGGCCGCGACGGCCCTTACCGAAGCCGAGCGTGCGGCGCTCGACGACGTGCTGCGGCGCGACAGCTAATTCGTCACTACGACCTGACCTGTTCCAAGATTACAAAACTTTCATTCGGCGGAAAGGACGCCGTAAGGTTGGAAGACATACCTCTCAGGCGAAGGTGCATTCCCCTGCGCGCCCCACCCCGAAAGGATCGAATTTTATGACCTCCCCAACCACTTCGTCTTCGACGAAAAAGAAGTTCCTCACCGCTGCCGCCTCGCTTGCCATTGCCGGCGCGATTGGCCTTGGCGCGGTGACGTCCGCAACGGTTCCCGTCTTCGCTGAAGCCGTCCGCGTCGACGCTCCTCAAGCTCCTGGCTTTGCCGATGTTGTCGAGAAGGTTAAGCCTGCTGTCGTCAGCGTTCAGGTAAAATCGCCGATCAATCCCGCCAGCAATGATGGCGGATCGTTCTTCAATGGTCCCGGTGGCGGCTTCTTCGGTGGCCCGGGCCTCGACGACCTGCCTGACGATCACCCGATGAAGCGCTTCTTCCGCGAATTCCGCGGCCAGCGCGGCGAGCAGGGTGCTCCCCGTGATGGCCAGCGCAGCGAGCGCCGCAAGCAGAACGGCCCGCAGCGGCTCCGTCCGACATCGCAAGGCTCCGGCTTCTTCATTTCCGAAGACGGTTACCTCGTGACGAACAATCACGTCGTCAAGGATGGCGCGAGCTACACAGTGGTCATGGACAATGGCGATGAGCTTGAAGCCAAACTGATCGGCACCGACGAGCGCACCGATCTGGCTGTGCTCAAGGTCGATGCAGACCGCAAATTTACTTATGTCTCGTTCGCAGATGACGCCAAGGTGCGTGTCGGCGACTGGGTTGTGGCTGTCGGCAATCCGTTCGGCCTCGGCGGCACCGTGACGGCCGGCATCGTCTCGGCGCGTGGCCGCGACATTGGCGCTGGCCCGTATGACGACTTCATCCAGATCGACGCTGCCGTGAACCGCGGCAACTCGGGAGGCCCGGCGTTCAACCTGAACGGCGAAGTGGTCGGCATCAACACCGCGATCTTCTCGCCATCGGGCGGCAATGTCGGCATTGCTTTCGCAATTCCGGCGTCGACTGCAAAGGACGTTGTCGGCCAGCTGATGGATGGCGGTTCGATCCGCCGTGGCTGGCTTGGCGTCCAGATTCAGCCGGTGACGGATGAAATCGCCGACTCGGTTGGCCTCAAGGGCGCCAAAGGCGCGCTGGTGGCTGAATCGCAGGACAACGGCCCGGCCAAGGCCGTAGGCATTGTTGCGGGCGACATTATCACAGCGGTTGACGGCAAGGATGTCGCCAATCCACGTGAACTGGCCCGGCTGGTGGCTGGCATTGCACCAGATTCCTCGGTGAAGGTCGATGTATGGCGCAATGGCAAGACCCAGACGTTCGACGTCAAGCTGGGTACCTTGCCGGGAGCGGAAAAGCAGGCGAACGCCGACAATGGCGGGAGTGACCAGGAGGCTACGACAAGTTCGCTTGCCGATTTCGGGCTGACTGTCACACCTGCCGAAGATGGCAAGGGTCTGGTGGTGACTGATGTCGAGGCTGACAGCGTTGCAGCTGAGCGTCAGGTGCAGGCCGGTGACGTGATCGTCTCCGTCAATTCGACCGAAGTAAAGTCAGCTGAAGATGTCGCCAAGGTTGTCAAGGACGCAGAGAAGGCAGGCCGAAAGGCTGTTCTCTTCCAGGTCATGCGCGAGCAGACCAGCCGGTTTGTTGCACTGCCCGTCGATCAGGGCTGATCGCGGTTCCGGCGCGCTGTTGTCCCAGCGCGCGCCAACCTAAATATGCGGCGGCGGGCTCAAGGGTCCGCTGCTTGCATTTTGCAGGGAGATTGACCAATGGCCATGCTTGCGCCATCTGGGATTGGAGAGCCCGATACCTTAGGTCGTAGTGACGACTTAGCGGTTGGCTGCGCCGCAGTGAAAATCCGCCAGTCCCGGAAGCGAGGAGGAAGGACATGCAGCGCATATTCGACGACGAACGTCACCGGAATGGCGGATTTGCGCGCGGCCCCTTCGAGGCTGGGTCAAAATTGACCTTGAATGCGTCGAAAATACTCGCCGGTAGTCAACACCGCCTTGCGCTTTTTTCCTGTTCACGGCCAATTTTGGCCGCCAACGCAACCAATCGCGAAATCGTCACTACGACCTAACCATGAAGATTCTTGTCATCGAAGACGACCGTGAAGCGGCCGACTATCTGGAAAAAGCGCTCGGCGAAGCCGGTCACACAACCCATGTCGCGCGCGATGGGGAGGCCGGGTTTTCGCTGGCTGATTCCGAAAGCTACGATGTGCTGATTGTTGACCGCATGCTGCCGCGCCGCGATGGACTGTCGGTGATCGCCGGTTTGCGCGCTCGCGGCAATGATACGCCGGTGCTGATACTGTCGGCGCTGGGTGAAGTCGACGACCGCGTGACCGGCCTGCGCGCCGGTGGCGATGACTACCTGACCAAGCCATATGCGTTCACAGAACTGCTGGCGCGCATCGAGGTGCTGAACCGCCGTGCGTCGGTGCGGGACGGGGAGACCATCTATCGCGCTGGCGATCTGGAGCTCGACCGGCTGTCTCACTCGGTGAAGCGGGCCGGCAAGGAAATCGTGCTGCAGCCGCGCGAGTTTCGGCTGCTCGAATATTTGATGCGCCACGCCGGACAGGTGGTGACGCGCACGATGCTGCTTGAAAACGTGTGGGACTATCACTTCGATCCGCAGACCAATGTCATTGATGTGCACGTGTCGCGGCTGCGTTCAAAGATCGAAAAGGGCTTTGACAAGCCGCTGCTGCACACAGTGCGCGGCGCAGGCTACATGCTGAAGGCCGGATGAAATCTCGCATCACCGCCATTTTCCGGACCACGGCGGCGCGCCTGTCGGCGTTGTTTCTGCTGCTGTTCACTGTGTCGGCGCTGGGACTTGTCTTCTACATCACATCGTTGTCGGAGCGGATGCTGGTTACCCAGACCAGGGAGACGATCGAGGACGAGGCGCTGAGCCTGGCGCGGGTCTATGAACGCGGCGGATTGCCCGGTCTTGTGCGCTCGGTGGCGCAACGCTCGCGGCGGCCAGGCGCTAATCTCTATCTGCTGACGGACCCGAATGGGCGGCCGCTGGCCGGCAATGTCGAATCGCTTGATCCGGGCGTGCTCGACACGACAGGGTGGACGGCGCGACCCTTCGCCTATCGCCGTTTCGGCGAGGACGCGTCGCGTCCGGCTGGCGAGGCGGAGGCTGGCGAAAGCCGTCACCGGGCAATCGCCCAGATCAACCGCCTGCCCAACCAGATGATCGTTCTGATCGGCCGCGACATCGGCGAGCCGGAAAAATTTCGCGACGTCATCCAGCGGGCCGTGATGCTGGCGCTTGGGCTGATGGGGCTGGGCGCGCTGCTGATCTGGTTTTTTGTCGGGCGCCAGGCGCTCAACCGGATCGACGCGATGTCGACTGCGAGCCGCCGCATCATGGGCGGCGACCTGTCGGGCCGATTGCCGGTGACTGGTTCTGGCGACGAGTTCGACCGGCTATCTGAAAACCTTAACACGATGCTGGCGCGCATTGCGGCCCTGAACGACGGGCTGAAGCAGGTGTCCGACAACATTGCCCACGACCTGAAAACGCCGCTGACGCGCATACGCAACCGGGCGGAATCAATGCTCGCCGGCAAGCACACGCCAGCGCAATACCGGGAGGCGCTGGAGGGCACGATTGCCGAGTCGGACCAGCTGATCCGCACGTTCAATGCAATCCTGATGATCTCGCGGCTGCAAGCCGGTTATTCAGCGGAATCGACCGGGCCTGTTGCGTTGTCAGCCATCGTGCGCGATGTGGTTGAATTGTATGAACCGGTCGCGGAGGAGGCGGGGGTGGAGTTGACAGCGGGCGGCATTGCCGAAGCAAATGTGCAGGGGAACCGCGAACTGATCGGGCAGGCCCTGTCAAACATTGTCGACAACGCGATCAAATATTCCGCTGTCGTGGATGGTGGTGGCAAGGTCGAGCTATCGCTGCGCCGTGATGGACAACACAGTGTCATCAGAATTGCCGACAACGGTCCGGGTATTCCGGAGGAAGACAGGGCGCGCGCAGTTGAACGATTTGTGCGGCTGGAAAAGAGCCGGTCTCAGCCAGGATCGGGGCTGGGTCTTAGCCTTGCGGAGGCAGTGATGAAATTTCACGGCGGCGACTTGCAACTGTCGGACAACAGGCCGGGTCTTGTAGTGAATATGATCTTTGGCACGGGCAGGGCCGCCACATGAGTTCTTCATCTCAATGGTTTGGCGTAGCTCCTCTCGCACTTCAGCCTCTTGATGCCAAGGATGCCGCCTCGGATTTGGCGGATGTGGCCGCCGAAGCGCGGGAAGCAGGACTGGCAGCGCTGGCGGACGAATTGTCCGGCAAGGGCGCGGCGCGGGATTTTGTGGCAGCCGCAATCGACCTGTCGCCCTATCTGCGCGACACCGTGAAACGCCTGCCAGCCATCCTCGAAACTCTGCGGACCGGGCGTTCTGCCGAGCGATTGGAAGAGATCCTTCAGGAGATGCGCGCCGCCGGACGCGACGACGAGGCGAGCGAGGCGTCGGTCATGTCGGCACTGCGCCGGCTCAAACTCGAGGCGCATGCGCTGATTGCCTTCAATGATCTGGCCAAGACCTTTGACAGCGATAAGACCGTACGTTCGCTGACCGATGTGGCGGACGCAGCAGTGGCCGCAGCCGCCGATTTCCTGCTGCGCGAGGCGGACGGGCAGGGCAAGATTAGCCTGCCCGATCGCAATGATCCGTCCAACGGCTCGGGCTGGATCCTGATCGCGATGGGCAAGCATGGCGCGCATGAACTGAACTATTCCTCCGACATCGATCTCGTCGTGTTCTTCGATCCGGACGCACCTGCCGTTACCGATCCTCTCGAAGCCAATGACCTGTTCGCGCGTCTGACACGCCGGCTTGTCCGCATATTGCAGGACCGGACTGCCGACGGTTACGTGTTCCGCACCGATTTGAGGTTACGCCCTGATCCGGGTTCCACGCCTCTGGCGATCCACGTCCTGGCGGCGCTGCATTACTATGAAAGCCGCGGCCAGAACTGGGAGCGCGCCGCCATGATCAAGGCGCGGCCTGTTGCCGGTGATATCCAGGCAGGCAAAGCGTTTCTGAAGGAACTGCAGCCCTATGTCTGGCGCAAATATATGGATTTTGCCGCCATCGCTGATGTCCATTCGATCAAGCGCCAGATCCACGCGCACAAGGGACACGCCGAGGTGGCAGTGAAGGGACACAACGTCAAGCTTGGTCGCGGCGGAATTCGCGAGATCGAGTTTTTTGTCCAGACGCAGCAGCTGATTGCCGGCGGACGGTTCCAGGAATTGCGGGGATCAGAGACGATCGCAATGCTGGGCATGCTTGCCGGTCGTGGCTGGATTTCCGACGATGCGCGCGATGCATTGACCAAACAATACTGGTTCCTGCGTGATGTCGAGCACGCCATCCAGATGGTCGCTGACGAACAGACCCATTCGCTACCCGAAGACGACGAGGGGCTTGAGCGAATCGCCCACATGCGCGGGTTCAGGAACGCAGACGAATTCGCAAAGATCTTCCGCCAATCGCTGCAAACGGTTGAAAAGCATTATGCGGCGCTGTTTGAGTCCGCGCCGGAATTGTCGTCAGGCATCGGAAATCTCGTATTCACCGGCGATGTCGATGATCCCGATACATTGCAGACATTGTCGCGGCTTGGTTTTGAGCGTCCAAGCGACATTTGCAGGGTGATCCGCACCTGGCATTTCGGCCGCTATCGGGCGACACAATCGGCAGAAGCGCGGGAGCGGCTGACCGAATTGACGCCTGCGCTGCTTGAGGCATTTGGCGCAACCAAGCGGGCTGATGAAGCGATCGTGCGTTTTGACGCATTTCTCGCCGGCTTGCCGGCGGGCATCCAGCTCTTCTCGCTGTTGCAGAATAATCCGTCGCTGCTGCAATTGCTGGCGACGATCATGGGCGCTGCGCCCAGGCTGGCTGCCATCATCACCCGCCGTCCGCATGTGTTTGACGGACTGCTTGATCCGATGCTGCTGTCGGAACTTCCCAACAAGGAATATCTCTCCGGCCGTCTGACCGCCTTCCTCCAAGGCGTGACCTTGCACGAGGAGATACTCGACCGGTTGCGCATCTTTTCCGCTGAACAGAAATTCCTGATCGGCGTGCGGCTGCTGACAGGCGCAATCGATGCCACTCGCGCCGGCAAGGCATTTTCTGATCTTGCAGATTTGACGATCGGTACAGCATTGCAGGCGGTCGAGGCCGAATTTGCAGTGCGGCATGGCAAGGTCAAAGACGGCGAAGTGGCGTTGCTTGGCATGGGCAAGCTCGGCAGCCGCGAACTGACAGCAGGCTCCGATATCGACATGATCCTGCTTTATCGCCACGATCCGGCGGCCGAGGAATCCGACGGCGAAAAGCCGCTCGCCCCGTCGCTCTACTACATGCGGTTGACGCAACGCATGATCGCCGCCGTATCTGCGCCGACCGCCGAGGGCGTGCTCTACGAGATCGATCTGCGGCTAAGACCCTCCGGTAACAAGGGCCCTGTTGCGACCCATCTCGACGCCTACCGCAAATATCAGCGCGAGGACGCTGAGATATGGGAACATATGGCGATGACGCGCGCCCGCACCGTTGCGGGTGATGCTCCGCTCTGTGAGGCCGTGCAGGCCGACATTGCAGCGATCCTGGCTGACGGTGACGAGCCGGCAAAAGTGTTCAAGGAAGCGCGCCAGATGCGGGCGCTCATCGAGCAGGAGAAGCCGCCGCGTGACGCCTGGGATCTGAAACTGACGCCGGGAGGGTTGATCGACCTGGAATTTATCGCGCAGGTCGCGGTTCTGACGGGACAGGTGGATCAAGACCCACCACCAACTGGAACCGCCGATGTTCTGCGCGCCTTGAAGCCCGAATTTGCCGACAGCCAGACCTGCAACGATCTGGTCGATGCGCATCGGCTCTACTCACTGGTGACGCAGATCATCCGGCTTTGCCTTGACGGGCCGTTTGACGCGAAGGATGCGCCGCCAGGGCTGACCGATCTGTTGGCACGCAGCGCCGACCTGCCTGATCTGAAAGTGCTCGAAGCGCATCTGAAAGACACTGCACGCAGCGTCCGCAAACAATTTGACGCCCTGCTTCGGCCGAAGAAATAGAACAGCTCGTCAGGCCGCTGCGGCGTCCTCAGCAACCTTCTTGGCCGGGCGGCGCGGCGGCTTCTTCACTGCCGGCACGCGCACGGAAACGATAGTGCCGATTCCCGGTTTCGACCTGATCTTCAGCGCGCCGCCGTGCAATTGCGCCAGCGAGCGTGAGATCGCGAGCCCAAGCCCTGAGCCCTTGTGGCTCTTGGTGAACTGGTTCTCCACCTGCTCGAATGGCTTGCCAAGCTTCTTCAGCGCGTCCTTTTCAATGCCGCAGCCTGTGTCCTCGATCGTCAGCAGGATCGCGTCCGAGGTCTTTCGCGCCCGAACCGAAATCTTGCCCCCGGGACCTGTAAATTTGACCGCGTTCGAGAGGAGGTTGATGGCGATCTGCTTGATAGCCCGCCGGTCAGCATCCATTTTCATGGACTCAGCGATCCGGGTTTCGACCGTGATCGATTTCTCTTCCGCCTGCAGCGACACAACCCGCACCGCCTCATGCATCAGCGGGGCGAGGTCGATCTTTTCGCGGTCGATGGAGAATCGTCCGGCTTCGATCTTGGACATGTCGAGAATGTCGTTGATGACGCCCAGCAGGTAGTTGCCGCTGCCGTGGATGTCGCGGGCATATTCTTCGTAGCGATCTGAACCGAGCGGCCCGAACAGTCCCTGTTGCATCAGCTCCGAGAAGCCGATGATCGCGTTGAGTGGCGTTCTGAGCTCATGCGACATGTTGGCGAGGAATTCCGACTTGGCGCGGTTTGCCGCCTCTGCGCGTTCGGTCTCGCGCATATATTTGCGATTGAGTTCGGCCATGTCGCGGGCGCGCTCTTCCTCGGCGCGGCGGGCGACGCTGAGGTCGTGGATCGTCGCCATCAAGCGGCGTTCGCTATCAACCAGCTTTTCCTGATGCTGCTTGATCTGGGTGATGTCGGTGCCGACGGCAACGATGCCACCGTCCCGTGTGACCAACTCGTTGACTTGCAGCCAGCGGCCGTCTTTCAACTGCCGTTCATAGGTGGCGCTACCCTCGCGGCCGCTGCCATTCGCCAGTTTGCGCTGCGCGGCGAAGCCAGTCATCTTCTGCTCGATTACATCTCTGCTCTGGCCTGGAGAAACATCTTCCAGGCCGAGGCCCGACTGTTCGATGAAATGCGTATTGCACATCACCAACCTGCCTTGAGCGTCCCACAGAACGAACGATTCTGAAATGCTCTCGATCGCGGTGCGCAGGCGCAGGTCTGCTGTCTCTGACTGTATGGCCAGATGATACTGTTCGGTGACATCGATCGCGATGCCGAGCAGGTGAACATCTTCGGCATTCGGATCGATGATCTGCGCCCTGGCGCGTACCCACACCCACTGGCCGCTGGCGCTGCGCATGCGGAACACCTGGTCAATATGGTCGACTTCCTGCGCGGCGATGCTCTTTGCCACCTCGAACAGATCGCCGTCTTCGGGGTGGATGATCTCGTTGACGTCGCCGAAAGACAGCATCGTGTCGCGCGGTTCGTAGCCGAGCATTTCATACATGGAGCGGGACCAGAACATGCGGCCGCGGCTCATGTCCCAATCCCAAAGACCACTGCGGCCGCGTTGCAGTGCTGAGTCAATGCGCTCATGCGCCTCTGAATAGATCCGGTCTGCCGATTGAGCGCGCGCTGCTTGTGAAAAATAGGCGTAGAGGATCACCATCAGCACGCTCGATGTGAGCACGAACAGTGTGACGTTCAGCGAGACGATCTTGCGCCAGTCCGCGAATGCATCCTCGGTCGAAATCAGCGCTACCCCGGCATAGCTCCGGTCAGGCATAAGCGATACGGCCGCCAGCCAATCCTGACCGTCAATCTTGACGTCCATGACGCCAGCCCTGTCGCCAAACATGAAAAGCGGCTGCCCGCCGTCGACGAGGCTTTCGAGCAACCGGCCTTCCCACCCCAGACTGCTTGGCGCGGCGGCGCTGATCTTGAAATTTGCATCCGCTGCCAGCAGCACGACGTGCCGGCCAAGACCGAACGTTTGGGTGACCGCGTCAACAGCGATCCGCTGCTTGTTGACGCCGCCTGTTTCGCTCACCATCTCCGATGTAATTGCGTGCTTGATGTTCGCGGCCGTCAGCGCGAGCATGGACCTGACGTCACGATCAAGATCGTCGCGCAGCGTCACCAGGGACAAGGCACGGGTTGCGGCGACGACGAGAAGGAAGATCACAATCAGTGTCGGGATCGACCGGCGCAGATATGGTTCGGCGGCCAGTAACCGCTTGTAGGCGGGCGCAGCAAGCGCTTCGACGCTGCCTTTTACTTTCGGCTGCCGTTCCGTGCTATCGGCCAAAGACCGCCTGCCAGCCGCGCCCCACGCGTCCGCATTTCCCATTACTGGGCCCCGCTCTTCTTATTTGCTTGAACGATCGGAAACGCCGCACATCCCGATTCGCCCTATAAGAATCAAACGTGATTCGGCTTGTCCAGTGCAAAGCCGCAAAAAAGTGCCGAGACCGGCAAAATGATTCAATTTGGCGTTGTCCCGCCCTATGCGAGCGTCCGTTCGACGATATCCTTCAGATCTGCTGAAAGACCGGAGAGTTCCTTGATCGATACGAGCGTCTCCCGCGCCTTTTCCCGGCGAACCGGTTCAAGCGAGCGCCACGAGCGGAATGCGGTCGCCAAACGCGCGGCAAGTTGCGGATTGCGGACTTCTGCCTCCAAGACAGTCTTTGCCAGGAGTGCATAACCAGCGCCATCAGGCTGGTGGAATCCGGTCTGGTTAGCGGTTGAAAAGGCTCCGACCAGCGCACGCACCCGATTTGGATTGCCCGCATCGTAGGCGGGGTGTCCTTGAAGGGCTTCGACACGCGCCGCGGCCTCGTGACCGGGTGCGAGAGCCTGAATCTGGAACCATTTGTCCATAACGAGCGGGTTGTCGCCAAAGCGCCGTTCAATATCGGCAAGCGCCTCTCTTGACGCATCACTGCCAGTAAAGCGCACGGCCAGAACTGTCAGCGCGGCAACCAGATCGGTCATGTTGGTGGCGGTGCGATAGTGTTTGGCGGCGAATGCAGGATCGCCTGATCCGACTGCCAGAAAATCCAGCAGCGTATTACGCAGTGCTCGCCGCCCTGCGGCTTCGGCATCTGGCGAGTAGGTTCCGGCGTCAGCGAGGCTCGCGTAGAGATTGGCAAACATCGCAGAACCTTCTGCGGCGATACTACCGATCATTCCGTTGCGAGCGGTCAATATTGCATCAGGATCAATGTTCGAGCCCAGCTCGCGGGCAATCTCAGCTTCGGCGGGAAGTGTGAGGGCCAGTGCCCTGAAAGCAGGCTCAAGCGACGCATCACTGCCAACCGAAATGCACAGATCGACCAAAGTCTTCGCGACAGCGGCGGCCTTGCCGCCGCGGGCATTTGCCGTGGCGATGATCAGCGTTTCGGTGAGCATGCCGGTCAGTGCTTGCCAGCGGCAGAACAGATCGCTGTCGTGCCGGGCCAGGAACATCCGGTCTTCGGTCGACTGATCGAAGGCAAGCGTAATCGGGGCGGAAAATCCGCGGTTGATCGACACGGCGGGCCGTTCTTGCAGACCTCGAAAACGCACGATCTGCCGCCGCCTGGTCAAATGGATCACCTGTCCGTTTTCGACCGATTTGTCGTCGGATTGAACGGCCAGATCGTTTCCGTCCGGGCCGACAAGCGCGAACGCCAGTGGAATGTGCATCAGCTTCTTGCGCACTTCGCCAGGCGTTGACGGAACAGATTGCTCGAGATCCATCGTAAATGTGCCGGTCTGGGCGTCAAATGCTGTCGAGACGGACACGTTTGGGGTTCCGGCCTGATGATACCAGATCGCAAACTGGTTGAGGTCCCGCCCGGTAGCATCTTCAAAACACTTGAGAAAATCTTCGATCGTCGCAGCGTCGCCATCATGACGTTCGAAGTAGAGATCCATGCCGCGCCGGAAACCGTCGGCACCAAGAATGGTGTGGATCATACGCACAACTTCCGCGCCTTTTTCATAGACGGTCGCAGTGTAGAAATTGTTGATCTCGCGATAGCGGCGGGGGCGAACCGGATGCGCCAGCGGCCCCTGATCTTCGGGGAATTGATGAGCGCGCAGCGCCCTGACGTCTGCAATGCGCTCGACCGCCGCGGAGCGTTCATCTGCAGAAAACTGATGGTCGCGATAGACTGTCAAACCTTCTTTCAGGCAGAGTTGGAACCAGTCGCGGCAGGTGATGCGGTTGCCGGTCCAGTTATGGAAATATTCGTGTGCAACGATCGTCTCAATATTGGCGAAGTCGGTGTCGGTGGCTGTCTCGGAATCGGCCAGGATGTATTTGTCGTTGAAGATGTTGAGGCCCTTGTTCTCCATCGCGCCCATGTTGAAATCCGACACGGCGACAATGTTGAAAACACCCAGATCATATTCGCGGCCGTAGACTTGTTCATCCCAGCGCATCGAACGCTTGAGCGCGTCCATTGCATAAGATGCGCGGTCAGTCTTGCCCGGTTCGACATATATGCCAAGTTTAACAGCGCGCCCTGAGCTGGTGGTGAAGCTGCCAGTCAGTTCAGCAAGGTTTCCAGCTACAAGCGCGAACAGATAGGATGGCTTGGGGAAGGGGTCGTTCCAATCAGCGAAATGCCAGCCATCTTCCAGGTCTCCGCTTGACTCTGGATTGCCGTTGGCGAGCAAAACCTGCGCCTCGTCGCGTCGCGCTTCGACGCGGACGTTGTAGACCGATAGAATGTCCGGACGATCAAGGAAATAGGTTATGCGCCGAAAGCCTTCAGCCTCGCACTGCGTGCAATAATTGCCGCCAGTTCTGTAGAGCCCCGTCAGTGTAGTGTTTGCCGAAGGGTTGAGCTCGGTTTCAATCGTCAGCACAAATTGCTTGCTTTTTGGCGGACGTGCAATGATGAGGGTGTCGGGCGTCGCCTCAAAGGTTTCCGGTTGGGCGTCATGTCCGTCAATCTTGAGACCAAGCAGTTTAAGGCCGTCTCCGTCGAGGACCAATGGTGCGCTTGCGGACGCACCCGGGCGGCGTTCGATCACCAGTTTTGCGATGACGCGCGTATGAGTCGGATCAAGCCGAAAAATCAGATCGGTGGTGGGAATAAGCCAGTCGCTTTGACGATAATCTTCGAGCCGGAAAACTTGCCCGGTGTCGCTTCGCATCTAAGATCCTTCCGGGGGCGTCAGGCGGCAGCTGGCGCAAACTAATCAATCAGCTTGGCCTTTACACCAAACGTTCGGTCGACAAAACATTATCAGGGCCGTGCGCGGTCGCATTTTCAAAGAACCGCGAGGCGCTACCATGACGGTTATGACCCCGAAATTCGGAATGGGCGCATCTGTCCTTCGCAAGGAAGACAACGCCTTCATTACCGGACGTGGTCGCTACACAGACGACTTTTCGCCGCAAGGCACTGTATATCTTCATGTTTTGCGCTCGCCGTCAGCCAATGCGTCGTTTACAATCGGCTCCACGGACGCGGCGAAAGCAGCCCGCGGGGTGCTGATGGTTGCAACCGCGGCAGACGTCTCTTCGCTCGCGGACCTGGCGTCCGGCGCGATGCAAAAACAGCCTGACGGCACGCGCGCGCCGACGCGCAACATCCCGATTCTGTGCCGCGACAAGGTGCATTATGTCGGCGATGCAGTTGCGTTCGTCGTGGCCGAAACCCGCGCCCAGGCACAGGACGCAGCCGAACTGATTGAAGTCGACTATGACGACGAGCCGGCAGCATCTGGCACAGCTACTGCGCTCGACCGGGAGACACCTCTGGTCTGGCCCGAATTGGGTTCCAATCTGGCGCTGCGATACCAGTTCGGCGATCCCGCGAAGACAGATGCCGCGTTTGCCAAGGCAAAGTCGGTCACGCGAATTGCTTTCCGCAACAATCGCCTTGTCTGCAACTACATGGAGCCGCGGGCCGCACTCGCAGAATGGAAGCCTGATGAGGACCGGCTGGTGCTGACCACAGGGTCACAAGGTGTTCATTCGATGCAGCGAATCTTGTCTGGTGTGATGGGCGTCAAGCCGGCCCAATTGCGGGTGGTGACGCCTGATGTCGGTGGCGGTTTCGGCCCGAAGACCTTCGTCTATCGCGAATATGCAATGGTGCTCGAGGCGGCGCGCCGGCTTGGCAGGCCGGTGAAATGGACCGGCGACCGGACGGAACATTTCCTGACCGACGCGCAGGGACGCGACAACGACGTTGTCGCGGAAATGGCGATGGGCGCCGATGGCCGGTTTCTCGGACTACGTGTCCGGCTGATCGCCAATCTTGGCGCCTACATCCATCAGTTTGGCCCATACATTCCGTACGTTGGCGCGACCATGTCGACGGGGGTTTACGACATTGAGGCGCTCGATGTGGCGATTGAAGGCGTCTATACCAATACCTGTCCGGTTGATGCCTATCGCGGGGCGGGGCGGCCGGAAGCCGCATTCCTGCTTGAAAAACTGGTCGACGCCTGCGCGCGCGATCTGGGTGTCTCGCCGGCTGAAATCCGCAGGAAGAATTTCATCCGGCCTGAACAATTTCCCTACACGACGCAGACCGGCCGCAAATATGATGTCGGCGAATTCAACGGTCACATGACTCAGGCGCTGGAACGGGCAGATTGGCAAGGATTTGATGACCGGCTGGCAAAGGCGCAGTCGGAAGGCAAGCTGCGAGGCATCGGTATGGCGACCTATATCGAGGCATGCGCCTTTGCCGGTTCGGAGGCCGCTCACCTGACGCTCGGCGGCGACGGCGATGTCACCTTGTTCATTGGCACCCAGAGCAACGGCCAGGGCCACGCGACAGCCTATGCGCAACTGGTCGCCGAAAAGCTGAACCTGCCTGTCGAGCGGGTGCATGTGCGGCAGGGCGACACTGATGAGCTGTCGAAAGGCGGCGGCACCGGTGGTTCACGCTCGATCCCGCTTGGCGGTGTGTCTGCAGCGCGCGCTGGCGAGGACCTCGCGGCAAAGATCAAGCAGATTGCTGCTGACGAACTGGAAGCGAGCGCAGCTGACATTGAACTGGCGGACGGTTCCGCCCGAATCGCCGGGACCGACCACATGATCGACTTTTCGGCTGTAGCCAAGGCTGCGCGCAATCCGGATGACTTAAAGGGGTTTGGCGAGTTTGTGCAGCAGGAAGCGACCTATCCGAACGGCACCCACATCTGTGAGGTCGAAATCGACCCGGCAACTGGTCAGACAGAAGTTGTGGGCTATACGATTGTCGACGATTTCGGTGCGGTGGTGAATCCGGTCCTGCTAGCCGGGCAGATTCATGGCGGCGTTGTACAGGGGCTTGGCCAAGCACTCACCGAAGACACGGTCTACGGCGACGACGGACAGCTTTTGACCGCGAGTTTTATGGACTACGGCATGCCACGCGCTGATATCATTCCGTTCATCAATTTCGAGACCCGGAATGTGCCGTCGACCACAAATGCGCTCGGCATCAAGGGGGCAGGCGAGGCGGGAACAATTGGCGCGACACCAGCGGCGGTGAACGCCGTGACGGATGCACTCTGGCGTGCACACGGAATCGGTCACATCGAAATGCCGGCAACTCCTTTGCGGGTCTGGCAGGCGATTGAAACGGCGAAAGGCGCGTGAGCCCGGCTGACGCTCGACTTCCGCACCAGCCGCTCAAGGCGATCCTTCTCAAGGTAGGGTCGATCGCGATCTTTGTTGCGATGCAGTCCTTCATCAAGCTGGCCGGAATGCTGCCGGCCGGCGAGATCGTCTTCTTCCGGTCGTTCTTTGCGCTGTTCCCCGTCATCCTCATGCTTGCCTGGCGCGGCGAACTGCGCGGCGCCTGGCGCACGAAACGGCCGCTGGGCCATATCCATCGCGGCGTTGTCGGTGTGCTGTCGATGTGGGGCGGGTTTTACGCCTTGACCAGATTACCGTTGCCGGAAGCGATCATACTGAATTACGCACAGCCACTGCTTGTCATCGTCGCCAGTGCATTGTTTCTCCATGAGCAGGTGCGCATCTATCGTTGGACCGCAGTCTTTGTCGGCTTCATTGGCGTCTTCATCATCTGTTGGCCGACCTTGTCACTCGTTGGTTCTGGTGCAGCAGTGTCGAACGAGCGCCTGCTCGGCGTACTGGCAGCGCTGGGCGCAGCCGCCATGTCGGCGCTCGCCATGCTGCAGGTGCGTAGCCTGGTAGCCACCGAAAAATCAGCGACAATCGTGTTGTGGTTCTCGGCAACGTCGTCGGCATTCGCTTTGCTGACGCTGCCGTTTGGCTGGATTTCGCTGACGTCGACCCAGGCCATATTCCTGATCTTGTGCGGCTTTTGTGGCGGCATTGCCCAGATCTTGATGACCGAGGCCTATCGCTACGCCAGCGCCGCCACGGTCGCACCGTTCGAATATTCGTCGATCATTGTTGGCTCGGTCGCCGGCTATTTCCTGTTTGGCGACTTGCCGACGATCTTCTCGATCATTGGCGGCGCAATCATCGTTCTGTCTGGCTTGTTCATCATCTGGCGTGAGCGGCAACTCGGCCTTGAGTACGCCAAAGCGAGAAAGATTGCCCCAACGGCAGGTTGACCGGGCGTCTCTCTTTGCCGCCAACTGTTCCAAATATGTCACGAAATCTGACAGTTGCGGGCGGCCCCTGCCGATATCCTAATTGCGCGTTAACCATATGCCCCTAGTCTGTTCCCAATAATTATCAGAACCGGAATCAGGGGCGGGGAACAAAAAGTGACGAGCGACCAATCCGCGGCGCGCGGGCTGTCGCTGAGCCGGATCATCCGCGGAAGGAGGGGCAACTCGCGGACGCCGGTATCAGGAATGCAAACCTTCTGGGGACTACTGACAGCCTATTGGGTGTCGGATCGCTGGAAGGAAGCCTGGGCGCTGACATTCTTCATTACCGCATTGACCGTTGTGTCAAGCAAGGCTGGCGTCTGGTTTGCCGAAGCCTCTGCCGAACTGGTCACGTCAATCGCGCTGTTCCACGACCCTCGCACGCTCGACCCGCTCTCAACCGTCATCCGAAGCGCCGCCATTCTGGTCGGTCTGGTCATTCTAAAGGACGCCGGCATCATTGCTGTGCGTCACATGTTCTCGACCACCTTGCACCGCAAATGGCGTTCATTCCTCGACAGCCGCTTTAACGCGGCGCTGCTGGACGAGCGGCACACCCATTTTCATCTGCAGAACGGCATGGCGGCAAACGCTGGCGGGGCGGCAAATATCGACAATGTCGACCAGCGCGTGCAGGAGTCGATCAAGGACCTGACCGGCGGCGCCATCGGCCTGGCGATGGGCATTCTTGGCGTGTCGAGTTCTCTGCTGTTTGTCGGCATGAAGCTTGCCGAAACCTCGGCGGAGGTCGCCGGCCTCGAATTCCTCGGCATCTATGGGACGGCCACGCTGGCGCTGACTGCGGTGGCGCTCTATGTGCCTTTGAACACTTTCATTGCACTGCGTATCGGCCGCGTTCTGCAATTCTTGCAAACCTCCATGCAGCAGACTGAAGGCAGCTATCGTGGTGAACTGACAATGTTCCTGCGCCGGTCTTTCCAGATCGCTGCGTCGCGGGGCGAGCGCGCACAGCGCGCGCTCCATGATCGACTTTACGTCGGCATTGACCGGACCTGGCACCGGCTCAACCGCTACAACGCCAGCTACATGGCCTTCGAAAAGGTCTACAATTTCTTTGCCGCCCGCGTCGTCGCTTATGCGCCCGGCTTTGTTCCCTATGTCGGCGGACAGATCGGCCTGAAGAGCTATGTCACCGGTGCAGAACTGGTGAATCAGCTCATTCAGGAGTGTTCGTGGTTCATCCATGTCATGCCGGCTATCGCCAGCTTGAAGGCAAACACAAAGCGCGTCACGGACCTGGCAGCCGCCATCGACGACGTCCAGGCGCCGGAATATTATTCCCAGTGCGGCACGTCCGACTTCCGGTTCGAATATCAGGCGCCGGCGCTCGGCTTTGCAGTGTCCGATCTTGAGCTGTCGCATCAGGGGCTGGACGCGACGCCCTTCCTGCGCGCTCCGGCCCTCGATTTCATGGCCGGCAGCTGGACCCTGATCTCCGGCCAGTCTGGCGCGGGCAAGACGTCATTGATGAAGGCGATGAACGGGCTGTGGCCCTATGGGCGCGGCACGATTGTCTATCCCGATGGCGTAGGCACATTCTTTGCGGCTCAAGAGACCAAGTTGCCAAGGTTGACGCTCAAGCAGCTTGTCTGCCTGCCGAATGCCGATAGCGAGCATGCCGATCTCGCTGTGGCCGATGCGCTGGTCAAGGCAGGACTCGGGCATTTGATCGCCGGCATCAATGATGAGACGCGCGAGGGACAACCCTGGGATCTGCTGCTGTCGGGCGGTCAGAAGCAGATGCTGATGCTGGCGCGCATCCTGCTGCACAAACCGGCCCTGCTGTTCCTCGATGAAGCATCGTCGGCTCTGGATGCAAAATCCCGGATAGCCTTCCATCAGGCGATCAAGGATCATTGCCCGGACGCGACGGTGATCTCGATCATGCATGAGAAGGAACCGCTCCGGTCTGAGACGGGCGAGGACTTTTATGATCAGGTCGTGGCGCTGGAAAACGGCGTCGCCGAGATGCGGCCATTGCGCGACATGCGCCCCGCTGCACAGGGTTCACCGCAGATCTCGGCGCTGCCGCCTCGCTTCCGTGGCTCCCCGCGGCTCGAAATCGCCCGCTTCATGAAGCCGGCTGACTAAGTTCCAGTCGGCCGGTCGTCGTTGCGTTTGGCAACGCAGGGGCAGACGTTGGCAATCAAGACAACGACCTCAGCCGCGCCTTGACCTCAAGCAGGTCGCGCCAGACCAGCTTCTTGTGCGCCGGATTGCGCAGCAGATAAGCCGGGTGCAGTGTCGGCATAGCCGGAATTTCAACGCCGCTGGCCGTCAGGTGGTTCTGCCAGCGTCCGCGCAGCCGCATTATGCCTTGTTGCGCGTTGACGATAGCTTTTGCCGAAGGGCCGCCCAGCGTCACCAGCACCTTGGGGGCGGCCAGCTCAATCTGGCGTTCGATGAAAGGACGGCAGATTTCAGTTTCCAGTGGCGTTGGCGCGCGGTTGCCGGGCGGCCGCCACGGGATGACATTGGCAATGTAGGCCGACGTGCGATCAAGCCCGATGGCCGCAAGCATCCGGTCCAGCAACTGCCCGGAACGTCCGACAAAGGGCAGGCCTTCCTGATCCTCGTCCCGGCCCGGCGCTTCGCCGACAAACATGATGCCGCCAGCCGGATTGCCATCGGCAAATACGGTCGACTTGGCGGTGAATTTGAGGTTGCAGCCGTCGAACGACCTGACCGCCTCGGCCAGCTCATCCAGGGTCGAGGCTGCGCTTGCAAGCTGCCGCGCAAGAATGGCCTGGCCTTCGTCGGGCACAGTGGCGGTCGTGGTGACCGGGGCAGGGCGCGGAGCTGAAATTTGCGGCGCGGGCCGCATGTCGCGCTTCGCCTCGGGCTTTGCTTCGACAACGACAAACCGGTCGACGGCTTCAGCCTCAATTGGCGTGTCGACGCCTGCCTCGGCGTAAAACCGCAGCAGTTCCTCCAGACCAGCGCGGGTGAGGGGACGAGTAGACATAGACGATGTGAATAGAGCCGCTGCAGGCCCGGGTAAAGCGCCATCCACCTATGACAGCGGAATGCGTGGGTCCTGACGGATATAGAAAAGCCAGCGTGGTGTGAAATCGGTGATGAAGAATGAAAAGCCAGCCGTCTGGTTCGGGTCGACGGAGCCCTTGCTGAACAGCAGCCTGTCATATGGTTCGAAATTGGTGTCGTGGATCTTGAACAGGTCGGAAGAGCGGTTGCCTGGTTCACTACGCCGCTGGTCAAACGAAATACCGTCGCCAAACACGCTCGGCTCGCCAAGCCGTGTCTGCAATTCGAACTCATATTCGGTCCAGGCGATGCCGGAATTGTTGAGCGAACGTAGCCGCATGTGGAGCATACCTGTTGAGCCGGGTGCTCCGAGTGGACGCAGTTCCACGGTCACGCGCACCACCAGCGTCACCGGGCTGGCGGACAACATTTCCTGCTCAATGACAATCGGATCGTCCTTCGAGCCGCTGCCGGACGCGCCGCGAATGACAAAGCCGCCAAGTTCATCCGAGAACGAGTAGGGACCGGCAAACCATGTCTCAGCGCTTGCCCCCGTCGCACTTGAAGCAACGGCAAGGGCAACCAGCATGCCGGGAAGGTGTCGCGCCTGCCGGGCCATTGCCGCCTCGCGGACTGATTTGCCTCACTGCAGAATGCCAGCCGCAGCACGTGCCGGCAAATCAAATCGTTTCACCTGCAAAACGCTGCCGCAAGACAACAATCGTGATTGCATTGACGTTTACGTCAAGGTAAGAATTCTTTGGACATTTCAGTCTTGGCGGATGCGGTTTTGTGGCGCCCCGGATGCGGCATCGGGGAAACAAGCTTGCGGGCAAAGCCACTTGCAGCCAAAACTGCCCGCGATTAGGAACGCAATACAGGCCGGCTCAAGCCGGTGGAGGACATGATGAGCGAAGCCAGCGAAAATCAAGCCAGCGACGTCGAGCGCGAAAGCATGGAGTTTGACGTCGTTATCGTCGGTGCAGGGCCCGCGGGCCTGGCGTCTGCGATCCGGCTGAAACAGGTCAATCCGGATCTGTCCGTCGTCGTCATCGAAAAGGGCGGCGAAGTGGGTGCACACATCCTCTCCGGCGCTGTCGTTGATCCGATTGGCATCGATCGCCTGCTTCCGGGCTGGCGCGAAGAGGGCGACCATCCGTTCAAGACCGAGGTCAAGGACGACCAGTTCCTGATCCTCGGCCCGGCAGGTTCGGTGCGCCTGCCAAACTTCCTTATGCCGCCGCTGATGAACAATCACGGCAATTACATCGTTTCGCTGGGAAATGTCTGCCGCTGGCTGGCTCAGAAGGCGGAGGCGCTTGGTGTCGAAATCTATCCCGGCTTTGCAGGCGCAGGCCTGACTTACAACGAAAATGGGGCCGTGACCGGCGTCATTACCGGCGACATGGGTGTCGAGCGTGATGGCACACGCGGCCCCGGCTACACGCCCGGCATGGTGCTCTACGGCAAATATGTGATGATAGGCGAGGGCGTACGCGGCTCGCTCGCCAAGCAGCTGATCGAGCGGTTTGGCCTGCAAGACGACCGCGATCCGCAGAAGTTCGGTATCGGTCTGAAGGAACTCTGGCAGATCAAGCCGGAAAATCACAAGCCGGGTCTGGTGCAACACTCGTTCGGCTGGCCGCTCGGCATGAAGACCGGCGGCGGCTCGTTCCTCTACCATTTCGATGACAACCTGGTTGCGGTCGGATTTGTCGTCCACCTGAATTACAAGAATCCGTTCCTGTCGCCATTCGAGGAATTCCAGCGCTTCAAAACGCATCCGGCCATGCGCGGCACATTTGAAGGGGCCAAGCGCATCTCGTATGGCGCGCGCGCCATCACCGAGGGCGGTTGGCAGTCCGTGCCGAAACTGGTGTTCCCTGGCGGTGTGCTGATTGGCTGCTCTGCCGGCTTCGTCAACCTTCCGCGCATCAAGGGTTCGCATAACGCCGTGCTGTCGGGCATGCTGGCCGCTGATCACATTGCGCAGGCGATTGCCGATGGCCGCAGCCATGACGACGTTACCTCTTATGAAGCTGCATGGCGCGACAGCGACATCGGCAAGGATCTCAAGAAGGTCCGCAACGTCAAGCCTTTGTGGTCGCGCTTTGGCCTGTCCGGCGTCGCCGTAGGCGGCATCGACATGTGGACCAATCAGCTGTTTGGCTTCTCGTTGTTTGGGACGCTGAAGCATGGCAAGACCGATGCTGCGTCGCTTGAGCCTGCTGCCCAGCACAAGAAGATCGACTATCCCAAGCCCGATGGCGTGCTGACTTTTGACCGCCTGTCCTCGGTCTTCCTTTCATCGACCAACCATGCCGAAGACCAGCCGGTACACCTCAATCTGAAAGATCCGCGTCTGCAGAAAACATCTGAACATGACGTATTCGCCGGCCCGTCAACCCGCTACTGCCCGGCTGGTGTCTATGAATGGGTTGATGCTGACGGCAATGCTGCGGCCGACAAGATGGGCATCGATGTGAAATTTGTCATCAACGCCCAGAATTGCGTCCACTGCAAAACCTGCGACATCAAGGATCCGAACCAGAACATCAACTGGGTGACGCCACAGGGCGGCGAAGGTCCGGTTTACTCTGGTATGTAGTTGACGTCACGGCATGGCTGCAGCCATTGCGTGTGAGGTAAAGCCGTGGTCTGTTGTGTGATGTTGAGCGCCGCCTGCTGGTGGGCGGTGCACCACGGGTGCGACACGCTGTGAAAGCAATTGGATTTCTGGCTGCCTCATGCTTGCTGATGGGATTGCTCGCGGCAAGCGATGCAAGCGCTCAGGCGCGCATCAGTGAAACCACCAAATACTACAAGATCAACGGCAAGACCGGTACGGAATTGCTTTGGGACATGAACCGCAAGGGGCCCAGGCACGGGTTTCTGACCAAGGCGATCGCCCAGACACAGTTCAAGACCAAATTTCTGGGTGGGTTGCAATACTCGAACGGCCTTTGCAAGTCGAAGGGTGGCGGCTACGTGCTGACGATTACCTACGTCTATCCGCAGCCTGAAAAGCCACTTTCCGGCGTGCTGGCCAAGCGGTGGCGTGCTTTCCAGGCGACAAATGTCGTGCATGAGAAGGAGCATGGCCGGATCGCGAAGAAAATGGCGAATGCAGTCGCCCGCAAGGTTCGCACATTCAAAGCGGCCGACAAGCCGGGCTGCAGGAAATCACTGGCTGCGCTCGGGCGCGAGATCGACAAGCTGATAGCCGCCCAGAACGCTGAACAAGCTGCGTTTGACAAACGCGAGCATCGCAGTCACGGCCCGGTCGAAAAGAGCATTCTCGCACTGGTCAAGAATTAGGACGCGGCTGCGCCGGGGCGCTGACAACATCAGTCTGTGGCGCTGGACCGGGCTCAGGCTGCCTGACCGAAAACTCAAGCAGGATCGGCAGATGGTCGGAACCGGCAAAATCCTGCCGTTCAAGACGGCGTGCAACAAGCTGTTCGCCCACGAAGACGTGGTCAATGCCCAGTCCAACCCATGGGCGCAGCCAGTTTGGCAGATATCGCCGCAACCATGACGGACCGGCAGGCCCGGCATCGCGCATATCTGCCACCGCCGCCATCGAACGCACTGCGTGGCTCCAGCGCGCGGCGTTGAAGTCACCGGCCAGGATCGCCGCCGGCGCCAGGCCGGCGAGTAACTGATTCAAACGCTGGATCTGTGGTGGCTGCTCAAACGGCCATGGCCAGAAAAGATGAACTGCGGCGACCTGAACTGTTTGCCCCGCCAGGTCCACACTGGCCAGCGCAAACGCCCCACCATCAATACAACCGGGCTCAGTTCCCTCGGCAAACGGACGCCGCGACACAATTGCGACGCCACCGACTGCGCCGCGCGCATCGCAAATGATCTGGTATGGATATGCCGCCTTGAGCGCAGCCAGACGTGTTTGCCACATCCCCGAAACTTCCTGCATGGTAATGACGTCCGGCCTTGTGCGGCCTATCAGTGACAGAAAGGCTTCAGGAGTAGGATTGTCGAAACGGCCGTTGAACTGCAGGAGACGATAGACAGGCGCCTCCGGGGTGGCGGGATCTGCATTCGCGCCGGCGGAGATCAGGGCATTGACCGCGGTTCCAGGCGTTGCCGCCACGGTGGCCAGCGCCAACACAAGAGCAAAAACGCCCTCGCGGCGAAAGCGGGTGGCCAGCAGTATGGCGCCGGCGACAAAGAGCAATGCAGTCAGATGCAGCCGGAAATGGCTGACGGAATCAAATGCCGGGTGAATGCGGCCCAGGAAGCCGATCGACAAAGCGAAGGCGATCGCCCCGGTGATTAGAAGCAGCGCAACCGAAAACAATGTCGACCGTATCATGAGCCGCACAAAGCCCGCGATTGCGGCCAAGTGTTGACCCTACTGGAATGCAGTTTCCGAGAATGAGCGCAGCTTGCGTGAATGCAGCTTTTCGGGAGGCATCGCGGCGAGCTTTTCCATTGTCCTGATGCCAATCGACAGATGCTGCGCAACCTGGCGCTTGTAGAACTCGGTCGCCATGCCCGGCAGCTTGAGTTCGCCGTGCAAAGGTTTGTCAGAAACGCACAGCAGCGTGCCGTAAGGCACCCGAAAGCGGAAGCCGTTGGCCGCAATGGTCGCCGATTCCATGTCCAGGCCAATGGCGCGCGATTGCGACAGCCGCTGCACCGGACCCTTCTGGTCGCGCAATTCCCAGTTGCGGTTGTCGATGGTGGCGACCGTTCCGGTGCGCATGATGCGCTTCAGTTCAAAGCCCGACAGGCCTGTCACCTCCGCAACCGCCTCCTGGATCGCCACCTGGATCTCTGCCAGCGCCGGGATTGGCACCCAGACCGGCAGATCGTCGTCCAGCACGTGGTCTTCGCGCACATAAGCGTGCGCCAGCACATAGTCACCCAGCGCCTGTGTGTTGCGCAGGCCAGCGCAATGGCCAAGCATCAGCCAGGCATGCGGCCGCAGGACCGCGATATGGTCTGTAATCGTCTTGGCGTTGGAGGGGCCGACGCCAATATTCACCATCGTGATGCCCGAATGATCGGCCTTGGTCAGATGGTAGGCTGGCATTTGCGGCAGACGAAGCAGTTGCGTTCCGTCCTCAGGCGCGGTTTCGCCTGCAAACGTCACCTGATTGCCCGGCTCGACAAAGCTCTCATACCCTCCGCCGCCTTCGGCCATCAGGTTGCGCGCATAGGCGCAGAACTCGTCGATGTAGAACTGGTAGTTGGTGAACAGAACAAAATTCTGGAAGTGCCCGGGATGGGTCGCTGTGTAATGAGACAGCCGATGCAGCGAATAGTCTATGCGCTGGGCAGTGAAGGGCGCAAGCGGCATTGGCTCGCCCGGTGCCGGTTCATAGGTGCCATTGGCGATCAGATCGTCAGTCGCATTCAGATCCGGTACGTCAAAAATGTCGCGCAAGGGCCGCTTCAGCCGTTCGGCGATGGAGCCATCGACGTGAGTGCCTTCAAGGAAAGCAAAATGCAGCGGGATCGGCGTCTCCGATTCCGAGATCGTTACCGGAACACCATGATTGCGCATGATGAGTCTGATCTGGTCGGTCAGGTATGTATCGAACAGATCCGGCCGGGTAATCGTTGTCGAATAGCTGCCTGGCATGAACATGTGGCCATAGGCGTGGCGGGAGTCGATTTCCGCATAAGATTGCGTCGTGATGCTGATTTCCGGATAAAATGCCCGGAAGCGGGCGGCCGGTGGCCTGTCACCGATTGAGGCAAAAGCATCGCGCAGGAAGGCTGTGTTGCGGTCGTAGAGCCAGCGCAGCGCCTTCACCGCTTCTGCAGGGCTGGTGAAGCTCTGCCGCTCATACGGTTCGGGCGTAATGACGGTTTCGATTGCTTTCGGGTAGATTCGCTTTTCCATGCACCATTATAGTCACTCGCAGGTGACGTTTGCAGAGGGGCGGCACCGCAAATTGCGTGGAAGATTTTCAAGCAAATGCGGGCGTGCCCCTCAGCGAAGCGCCGCCCCGTGGCGCTGCAGTGTGACCGCCAGCACAAAACCAACACCGCTCGGCTTGGTGATCGAGCCACCATCGACGACGCTGGAAATGGCCGAAGGCTCAGAGACAAGCTGCGAAGCGCCGGCGGCTGTGGCGCCTGAAAGCAGAGCGATGAGTGCCAGTTTCGGCAACATGCCAAAGGTCTCGGCGTATGGGCGGTTGTTGTTACGCATGACGAATTTCCAATCCTCAGAGCCGCTTGCCGCCGCAGATGACGCCTTCGTCGATCCTGCAATCGACGACACGGTCGTTTTGCCAGCGGCGTTCGCGTCCCGCTTCAGCGACGATGGTTGCGAGTACCAGGCCAAAAACGATGGTGGTCAGGCTGACGATGGTGAAGCGTGCAAACACGGGTTTTCCCTTCATGTTGCATGCAGAATAGGCGGCCGGCGCTGAACTCACCCTGAGGCGGGCGTTCATCTGCCGTTCAAATTGGTTGACGCGCCAACGCCAAAGAAAAACGCCGGCGGCTTTTGGCCACCGGCGTTCCCGAAAGCTCGCTTGATGCGAAAACTTACATCTTGGTCCAGTTCTGTGTCTGGCAGATAAGACCGCCAGCCACGCAACCGCTCATCTTCATCTTGTTGCCGGAGATGGAAGCCTTGCCCTTGTAAGTCTTGTCGCTGGCCGGATCGGTAATCGTTCCGGTGTACTTGTTGTTGCCGGAGGCAGACATCGAGCCGATCCGCTTACCGGCATATTTGCCAGTCTTCAATGTGATCGAGAATGGACCGCCGCCCGTGATTGCAGCGGTTTCGCCCGACTGCGTCTTCCAGTTGCCGGCGATCGGATCAGCGAATGCACTCGCGCTCAGGATCAAGGTCGCGGCGGCGGCGACGGCAATTTTACGAAACATGTTGTCCTCCCTGCGTGGTTGTGGGCGGTGGAACCTTGGGCCCGTCGACAGACCGCCTTACGCGAACGTCAACGTAAACGAAATCTTGTCGAAATTAAAGCGCTTCGAACTGGTCATTTGGACAGCTGGATGAATTCCGGTACGAGCATTTTTGGCGCGCCCGGAAGGACTGGTCTTCGATCATCAGTCCATTTCCTTCGAAAGCTGTAGTTACCGCTTTATTGCCAGAGCAAAAGGCAATTCTAGACGAATTTTCGGAAAGCGCCGGGGAATCCAGCAGCTTCGATGCTTAACGGAATCTGCCGTTTACTTCTTGTTTTAGCTTTGTTTTCCGCAAATTAAGCACACCCGTTCACCCCGGATTCAAGCCTGCCCGCCATTCTTGGACACATCGAAACAACGCCGGACGGGGACAATCGGACCGGCACAAACAAGCGAAGACAGGGGTCAAGAAAATGGCGCGTTTTGAAATTCTCGAAGCCGGTGTAGGCGCGATTGGTGCAACAGCTCAGGCCGACATTCTGTTCGAACTGGGCATGATGTATGCGACGGGCCGCGACTGCGACACCGACATGGTGACAGCGCACAAATGGTTCAACATTGCCGCCATCAAGGGTTCTGCCCGCGCCGCCGAACTGCGCACCGAGATCGCAGCGACCATGACCAAGCAGGAATTGGCCCGCGCTTTGCGCGAAGCCCGCGAGTGGATGACCGTCCACTAAGGCAACCAGAAATGCACGGCGCTCCAACGCCGACAAAACTGAACGGCGCTCCAGCGCCGGGCGAGTTACAGGGTTCCACCAATCCCGATGGGCGGGGGTGCATACGGGATTGGTGTCGAAGGCCGCGACCGGCGGGGAACATGCCGGCGCGGCTTTTCGTTTTGAGGCTTCAGGCCTCCTTGAATTTCACCAGCACAGCGCCGTCCATCACCTGATCGCCTTCGGTCAGGATTTCGGCAATCTCGCCATCAAACGGCGCGGCGATCGTGTGTTCCATCTTCATGGCTTCCAGGATCAGCAGCGGAGCGCCTTTCTTGACGCTGTCGCCTGCTGACGCGCGCACGACCTTGACGAGGCCGGGCATTGGCGCGCGCAGCGTGCCGGACCCGCCGCCTGCATCGGCCGCCGCCGCAAATGGATCGGTAACCTTGAAATTGTGCCCGACAGCGCCGTCAAACACCGTGACATGGCCGGGCCACACCGCAATGCGCGTATCGCCATGCGCCAGAGCCGGCTCTTCTCCGGCAATCGACACGCTGAGACCGCGCTTGCCGCCAAAGACGCGGGCAACGGCCTTGCTTTCGCCGCGCTCCAGCGTGATTTGCCGCGCCACAGGGTGGTAATGCGCATAACCGGCCATGGCTGACCAGGGGTCGGCCGCCGCCGGCTGAAGGCTTGCGCCGCTGGCCGCCGCTGCTGCCGCTGTCAGGTCCGCAAGACTTGGCGCGGGCAGGGCGGTCAGTTCCTCCTGATGCCGGGCGATCAGACCCGTGTCGACATCGCCAGCCGCAAAATCCGCATCCGCCGCCAGCGCCTTCAGGAAGGCGGTGTTGGTGATCGAACCTGCAATCTCGGTTGCTTCCAGCGCCTCCCCAAGCGCTGTCAATGCCGATGTCCGGTCTTCTGCGTGAACGACGAGCTTGGCGATCATCGGATCGTAGAACGGCGAGATCGCATCGCCTTCACGCACGCCGGTCTCGATACGCATTGACGATTCTGCGGGCGCGCGCGCCGGAAAGCGCAGATGGTGCAGCGTCCCGATGGCTGGCAGAAATCCTTTGGTGGCGTCCTCGGCGTAAATACGAGCCTCAAACGCGTGACCGTTCAGCCGGATCTGGTCCTGCGTCAGCGGGATTTTTTCGCCTGCAGCGACACGCAACTGCCATTCGACCAGATCGACGCCGGTGACCATTTCCGTTACCGGGTGCTCCACCTGCAGACGCGTATTCATTTCCATGAACCAGAACCGGTCGGCACGCAGACCTTCCGACGCATCGACAATGAACTCGATCGTGCCTGCGCCCGAATAGTTGATCGCCCTGGCAGCCTTCACCGCCGCATCCGTCATTGCCTTGCGCATATCGTCAGGCATGCCCGGGGCAGGCGCTTCCTCAATCACTTTCTGGTGGCGGCGCTGCGCCGAGCAGTCGCGCTCGAACAGGTGCACGGCGTTGCCATGATTGTCGCCAAACACCTGCACCTCGATGTGACGTGGCTTCTCCACGTATTTTTCGACCAGCACGGCGTCGTCGCCGAATGAGGCTTTTGCTTCGCGTTTGGCGCTGGCCAGTGCGTCAGCAAAATCATCCTGAACATCGACCTTGCGCATACCCTTGCCGCCGCCGCCTGCGCGCGCCTTGATCAGCACCGGAAAGCCGATCTCGCTGGCCTTGGTCGCAAGAAGCACCAGCGCCTGGCCATCGCCGTGATAACCGGGAACGACAGGCACGCCAGCCTTCTCCATCAATGCCTTGGCGGCGTCCTTCAACCCCATGGCGCGGATTGACGCGGCAGACGGACCGATGAAAACGAGTCCTGCATCAACCACTTGGCTGACGAAGTTCGGGTTCTCCGACAGGAATCCGTAGCCGGGGTGAATGGCTTCAGCACCGGTCGCCTTTGCCGCGTCGATGATCCGGTCAGCGCGCAGGTAACTTTCAGAGACCGGGGCAGGGCCGATATTCACAGCCTCGTCCGCCATTTCAACATGCAGCGACCGCGCATCCGCATCCGAATAGACCGCCACTGTCGCCACGCCCATGCGCCGTGCGGTGCGAATGACCCGGCAAGCGATCTCGCCGCGATTGGCGATCAGAATTTTTTTGAACATGTCCGCCTTATTTGTCGTTTGAAACCATGGAGAAATGAGCACCTTGCGGGTCCTGGCAGCTCACAATCCACTGGCCGCCTGGCACCTGCGTCGGCCCGAATGTAACCGTGCCGCCGTTTCCCTTGACCCGCTTTATCGCGGCGTCAACGCTGTCGACGTTAAAATAGAACCCCCAATAGGACATGGGAATGTGCGGAGGCCGGTTCATCATGCCGCCGGCAGCCGCATCTCCGCCGGACCGGAAAAGCTGATACGTGCCTACTTCGCCCATATCGACTGCTTGGTCCTTGGTCCAGCCGAACTGGCCGGCATAAAAGTCGAACGCCTTTTGCCAATCACTTGTCATCAACTCGCGCCAACCGACGCAACCGGGCGTTCCGGCAGGTGGAGCTTCCTGGTCGGGGCCGTTCGGTTGCAGCAACATGAACATCGCGCCTTGAGGATCAGAGACGACAGAAAAGCGCCCGACGCCGGGAATGTCTTCCGGCGGCCGGAACACATGCCCTCCAGCCGCCTTGAGGCTTGCGGTCGCCTTGTCGATGTCTTTGGAATGGATGTAGCCGACCCAGGCCGGTTGAGCGCCCATCGCCGCCGCGTCGTTCGGGATTGTCATCAGTCCGCCGATGCCCCTTTCACCCGCATTGACGACGACATATCGCATGTTGGCGTCCGGAAATTCCTGCATTGTCCAGCCAATTACCGCCGAATAGAATTTTTCGGCCGCGTCGAGGTCGCTCGTCATCAGTTCATACCAGATGAAGCCCGTAGCCATTTCGAGTCCTCCTCCTGACGGACACGTGTGCCATTTCCTAGCATCTGGCATTATTTTACCGTTTGATGGAAGGGTAGAGGATTGATTTCGTCCAAGCTGGTTCCTGTTCCATCCGGCAGTCGGGCGTGAGATAGTCTGCAACGTGACCTGGCGTCTGTTCATATCGGCAATTGCAGCGTTGCTGCTCCTCGCGGGAGCCGTAGCGAGCGGGCTTGCGCAGGAGCCGAAAGCGTTGAACGGCGTGGCGCTCATCATTGGCCAGTCGGAATACCGTCATATCGACGCGCTGCCCAATCCGGCAAATGACGCACGCGACATGTCGAAGCTGCTGACAGATCTCGGCTTCGACGCACGTATGGTCACCGACCGCGACACCGCAAAGCTGCGCCGCGACCTCGAACGATTTGAAGAGGACGCTGAAGGCGCTGACGTCGCGCTTGTCTACTATTCGGGCCATGGCATCGAGGCGGGCGGCGACAACTGGCTGGTGCCCGTCGACGCCGACCTCTCCTCTCTCGGCGATGCGGGCGAGCGGCTGGTTTCCCTGTCGGCAGTGATTGATCGCCTGAAGACGAAGACAGCCGTCACGATCGTGCTGCTCGACGCCTGCCGCACCAATCCGTTTCCGGCAGACGCCATGGTCAGGGCCTCGCCTGGCGCTGCGCCCGCGCCCGTTGGCGCGACTGGCTTGGCGCTGGTGCGCGGCATGAAACTGTTTAGCGCTGGCAAGACGCCGGAACCCGCCAGCGACAATCTCGGCATTGTCATTGGCTACGCAGCAGAGCCTGGCGAACCGGCGCTGGATGGCGATGCGGGCACGAACAGTCCTTATGCCAGCGCGCTGATGCGCCATCTGACTGCGCTGAAAGGTGTCGAGTTCGGTCAGGTCATGCGTATGGTGACTGAAGAAGTCTATCTGGCGACCGGCACAAAGCAGCGCCCGTGGACAAACGAGAGCCTGCGCCGGCTGCTCTATTTCGGCCTCGCGCCGGAAGAGCCAGCTGGCCCTGATGGCCAGATCAATGGCGAGCGGCGGCAATTGCTTTTGACCATGGCTGACCTGCCGTCTGCCGAGCGCACTCAGGTCGAGCAGGTGGCGTTGCGCGAAGGGGTCAAGCTTGATGCGCTCTATGGGGTGCTGCGCGCCATGGGCACCGAAGTCATTCCCAAGGATCCGGCCCAGCTGGACAAGTTACTTCAGGGGCAAGCGGTGCGCCTGCGCGAGATGAACGCCCAGCGCGAGGCGCTGCGCACCGACGATCCAGAGATCGTGCAGCTTGCGCTTGCTGCTGACCGGGCAATCGGCGAGGGCGCGATTGTGTCTGCGCGCAGCTTCCTTGATCAGGCGGTGGCGCGCATTGAGAAGAATGCCGGCACAGTCGATCTGCTCGAGCAGCAGGTGAAGGAAAAGCGCCTGGCCGACGCCGCCATCTACGCCAAGCGGGGCGATGCCTCGGCCCTGACCTTTGCCTTTGCGTCGGCCGCCAGCGACTACGCCAAGGCGTTTGATCTGGTCGAAAAATGGGACGACAAGCTTGCCTGGAACTACAAGAACCAGCAGGCCGAAGCCTTGCGCGGGCAGGGAGAGGCGCATGGCGACAAGGCGGCCTTTGAGCAATCGGTCGCAGCCTATCAGGCCGTGATGGACATGATCCCAGGCGGCGAGAAAGGCGAGGACTGGGCAATCACCGGCAACAATATGGCGGTGACGCTCTATGACCTGGGCGAAATCGAGCATGGCACAGAAAGCCTCAACAAGGCGCTGGCGCTGTTCGAAGAAGTGACTGACGTGTTTGCCCGGCTCAATGACGACAGACTTTGGGCCAACGCCAAGAACAATATCGGCGGTCTCTTGATGGAACTTGGTGAGCGGCAGGGTGACCCGAGCCTGACCCGTAAAGGCCTTGAAGCCCTGAAGCAGGCGCTGGCAAAACGGCCGCGCGAAACTGCCCCGAACGATTGGGCCGACACGCAGGGCAATATCGGCATCACAGAATTTTCGCTCGCGACCGATTCAGGCGACATCGCCGGTCTGCTGCGCGCCGAAACGGCCTATCGCGCCGCGCTCGAGGTTAGCACAATTTCGGCCAATCCGATCAATTGGGGCACGCTGACCAACAATCTCGGCAATACGCTGACCGCTATAGGCCTTGCGAAGAACGATGCCGCCTATCACGAGCAGGCCATCAATGTGTTCACCGAGGCGATGACGGTCCGCACCCGCCAGACCTGGCCCTATGACTGGGCATCGACCCAGCTTAATCTCGGTGGCGCCTACGCCAATCTGGCCAGGCACGAGACGGGGACTGACGCGCTCGACAAGGGCACCGCTGCGTTTCTGGCCGCGCTTGAAGTGTTCCAGCGCGAAAACACCCCGCTGCAATGGGCGTCGGCGCAAAACAATCTTGGCTCAACGCTCCAGACCACTGGCCAGCGCAACAAGGACATGGAGACGCTGCGCCGGTCGCTTGCTGCGACCGAGGCCGCGCGCGAAGTCTACGACAGGGCGACATTGCCGATGGATTGGGCGATGACACAGTTGAACGGCGGCAACACGCTGCATCTGATGGCGCTGATCGGCGACGACCGTAGCCTGGAAGACAAGGCCGCCGGGGCCTATCGCAATGCGCTGCAGGAATATCGGCGCGACCGCGCGCCGCTGCTATGGGCGCAGACCAATCTGGCGCTTGGCCGCGTGCTGCAGACGATTGCGAACGGCGAGACCGGGGTCGATACGCTCAAGCAGGCGATTGTTGCGACCAGTGGCGCGCTTGAAGTCTTGAATCTGGAAAATGCCCCTGTCGACTGGGCCAATGCGCAGTCACGGCTTGGCCAATGCCTGCTTAACCTGTCGGGCCGCATCGGCAATGCAGAGCCGCTGGCTGAAGCGCGCGCCGCATTTGACGCGTCGATGCAGGTGTTCACCAAGGAGGCCGACCCGCTGCAATGGGCGTTCGCCCAGAACAATATCGGCGACGTGCACTGGAATCTTGCCAGCTTTGGCGGTGGCAAGGCCGAAGCCGATAAGGCGATCAGCCGGTTCGAGGCCGCCAAGGCGACGTTCACTGAACTCGGCAGGACCGAGATCAACGCCTTGCTCGACGCCAAGATCAAACTGATTTCAGAATCGTTCAAGTGACGCCGTACCGATCGATTGGCGCGCACCGCTGACAATGCTAAGGCCGCGGGCGAAACGACCTGAAAGCTACATGCCTTGAGAACGCTCGCCGCCACCCGATACATCACGCCGCTGCGCGAAGGCGGCTCGCTGCCCGCCATCGTAGAGGCAGACGATGACGGCATGTATGTGCTGAAATTCCGCGGTGCAGGTCAGGGCCGAAAGGCGCTGATCGCGGAGCTGATTGGCGGTGAGCTGGCGCGGGCGCTAGGGCTTCCGATCCCCGAAATCGTCTTCCTCACGGTCGACCCCGATATGGCGCGTACCGAACCGGATTCCGAAATCCAGCACCTGATCCGCGAGAGCGCCGGGCTGAACCTGGGACTGGATTACCTGCCGGGCTCGGTCAATTACGACCCGCTGGTTGACCGCCCTGACGCCGGTCTGTCTGCCCGGATCGTCTGGTTCGATGCGTTCATACAGAATGTCGACCGCACTGCGCGCAACACCAACATGCTGTTGTGGCACCGAAAACTTTACCTGATCGACAATGGCGCTGCGTTCTATTTCCATCACGACTGGTCGCGCGCCGAGACAGCGGCCACGGCTCGCTTTGCGCCGATCAAGGATCATGTGCTGCTGCCGTTTGCATCCGACATCATGGCGGCGGATTCTGCACTTGCGCCTGTCATCACACCCAAATTGGTAGAACGCATCACGGGGCTGGTGCCGGAGGATTGGCTGGAGGGTGATCCGGCGTTTGACAGCGCCGACGCGCATCGCGCCGCCTATGCCGGCTATCTGATGAAGCGGGTGGCCGCACCACGCGGTTTTGCCGAGCAGGCAGAGCAGGCGAGGCAGACTGCCCCGCCGCCAGGCTATGTGCCGCCGCCTCGTAAGGGAGTACGGCTGTGACCGGCGTCTCCCACACTTATGACTATGCGATCGTCCGCGTCGTGCCCCGCGTCGAGCGTGGCGAATTCATCAATGCCGGCGTCATCGTCTCGTGCCCCACGGCAAAGCTGCTTGCCTGTGGATTCGATCTGGACGAAGCGCGGCTGGCTGCGCTCGATCCGGCGGCTGACATCGAGGCAATCCGGACGCACCTCGAAGCGTTTGAGCGGATTTGCATTGGCGGCAAGGAAGCCGGGCCGATTGGCGAATTGCCCGCACGACAACGGTTCTACTGGCTGACCGCGCCGCGCTCCTCGATCATCCAGACCTCACCTGCCCACACCGGCAGGGCGCAGAAGGCCGAGGATGTTGTTGAAAAGCTGCTCGACAAGATGGTGAGGGTGAAACGCTAAACCGCCATTGCTTCGCGGAATGTAACCAGCCGGCGCTTGTTTTCATCCCACAAGACGAGCTTCACGCAACCAAGACTTTCGCGGATCGAGATGCGGCCGATGTCGGCCAGCTGCGGATGGTCGCGCAGCACTTCTGGCAAGCGGTAGAACGGAACCCGGCTCGACAGGTGATGGATGTGATGGATGCCAATATTGCCGGTGAGCCACTGCAAGGGCTGCGGCAGGATGTAGTTGGACGAGCCGTGCAGCGCGCTGTCGGCAAAGGTCCATTCCTCGTCCTTTGCCCAATGGGTGTCTTCGAACTGGTGCTGCACATAGAACAGCCAGATACCGGCGGCTCCGGCTATGATGACCGTCGAAATGTGGACGATCAGGAACGGAACTATGCCGGTCAGCCAGATCAGGCCGGCGAAGAACAAGACGATGGCGAGATTGGTCAGCATCGTCGAGCGCCACGGCTTGCCAGAAACGCGAAATGTCTCGAACGGCCAGCGGTGCTTCAGGATAAAGACATAAATCGGTCCGATGACGAACATGACGAACGGGTTGCGGTAGAGACGGTAGCGCAGCCGGCCCCAACGGGACGCCGCCTGGTATTCGGAAACCGTCAGCGTCTCGATGTCACCGACGCCACGCTCGTCCAGATTGCCGGCAGACGCGTGATGGGTGGCATGTGCGCCACGCCAGTAGTCATAGGGCGTCATAGTCAGCACACCGAGTGCACGGCCAGTCCAGTCGTCGGCAGCGCGGCTGGCGAAGAATGACCCGTGGCCGCAATCATGCTGGATCATGAACAGGCGCAGCAGGAAACCGGCCGCCGGAATGATAAGCACCAGCCCCCACCAATATCCGGATGCTGCACAAAATAGCGCGGCAATCCAGAGAGCCAGAAATGGTGCGACGGTCATCGCGAGCTCGGTTGCGCTGCGCAATCGGTTGGGATCGCGATATTTTCCGAGCACCTTGATCCAGGGCTGACCAGGTTCTTTCGCCCGCGCAGCGTTCGCGGCCGACGCCGCGGCATGCATGTTCATGACGAATCCCCCCAAGCTCCGTCACGTTTGCCTTACATGACGAGAGAATCCAACGCGACATAGTCGCCAATTCACGGGAAAATACTTGTATTTGCCCGAATTCAGGCCCCGGTGACGCGCCAGACCACATTGCCAACGTCGTCGGCGACCAGCAGCGACTTCTTGTCAGATCCAACGACCACGCCGACCGGGCGGCCATAGCTGGCCTTTTCGTCCGGCGACAGGAAGCCTGACAGGATGTCGCGCATCGGGCCGGACGGCTTGCCGTTCTCGAACGGCACAAACACGACGCGGTAGCCTGAAAGCTTTGAGCGGTTCCATGAACCATGCTGACCAATCACCATTCCGTCGCCAAAGCCGGGCAGGGTGCCAGCCGGCATCCAGGTGAGGCCAAGCGACGCCGTGTGTCCGCCAAGCGCATAGTCCGGCTGGATCTGTCGCGCGACGAGTTCCGGCCTTTGCGGCTGGACGCGGTCGTCGACGACGCGGTTCCAGTAGGAATAGGGCCAGCCATAGAACCCGCCGTCCTCTACCGAGGTGAGATAATCTGGCGGCGTTTCGTCGCCAAGACCGTCGCGCTCGTTGACCACGGTCCAGAGTTTTCCCGTGACTGGCTCGAAGGCAAGGCCAACCGGATTGCGCAGACCTTCGGCAAAAATGCGCGTCTCGCCAGTCGCGATGACATGTTCGTAGATACAGGCGCGGCCTTCCTCAGCTTCCATGCCTTCGTCCGCAATGTTCGATAGCGACCCAACGCCGATATAGAGCCGCTTGCCGTCGGGCGAGGCGAGGATGGAGCGCGTCCAGTGGCCGGCCGGCTTGAACGCTGCGAGCGTCTTGCCCTCGCCGGAAAGCTGCGTTGCCCCTGGCTCGAACGGGAAGGCGACCAGCCCGTCAGTGTTTCCCACGTAGAACGTTGAACCAACCTGAGCCATGCCGAATGGCTGGTTCAGATTTTCCAGATAGGCTTCGCGGGTTTCAGCCACGCCATCACCATTGGCGTCGCGCAGCAGCATGATGCGGTTGGCGCTGTGGTCGGCGAGAGCCGCGGCGCGGCGCATGGTCGTCTGCATGGCGTAGTCGAAGATCGACCGGATGCCACCCGAGACCGGCAGGGCCTCGGCAACCAGTACGTCGCCGTTGGGCAGCACGTGAAGCCAGCGCGGATGTTCAAAGCCGCCGGCGAACAGATTGACCTTGAGACCCTTGGCGGGCGTCGGCGTCTGATTGCCGGTCCAGCCCTTGGCAGTCGGCATTTTCAGTGTCGGGACGCCTTGAGGTTTCGCCTGCGGAATAGACGGCGCAGGACCGGCCGCCTGTGGCAGTGGCCCGTCATTGCGATGGCGCAGAAATGCCGCACCAGCGCCGATCTGTGCAACGAGGTGGGCGAAGAATTTCGAAAAGGTCATGTGAACGTCCAGACAGAAAATATGCGGGACTATTAGCGCCGGGCGGCGGTGGCGGAAAGGGGCAGAGACGAAGGGCTCCGTCAAACATCTTGGCCATACCATGCGGCCCGGCGGACGCATTGGTCGGCCAGGCTGGGCACAAGATTGGATTTCAGGCACGTTGCGGGCGTTGGCCTGTCGCCACGGTGCAGGCTATGGCGGACCGGTGGCTGTGGCCGCCAGGCGGCCGAAACGGACGGTCAGCAGCGGACGCGGGACCTTGGCAGTCAAGCTGTGCTCGACTGCAGATGGAACGTCTTTCACCTCGATGTCCGGACCAAACTCTTCCCGCACGAGCATGTCATGCAGTGCCTCGGCCAGGTCGGCGAACCGGTGCGCCAGCAACAGCGCATCGTCCGGTGTGTCGCCTTGCTTTGTGAATGGTGGCAGCACGTCGTCATCTTCGCCGAACAGGAAACGGCTGACCTGAGCTTCGGCCGTGCGCAACAGAAACAGCACTGCAACCCGCACCGGCTGTGGCGCGTTGGCAAGACGAGCAGCCAGCCCGGCAAACGACGCCAACAGGGCAACGATGCGCCAAAGCACTCGATTGTCCTGTCGATGGTGCCTGTTGTGGTTCATTGCCGTCCTCGTTGTCGCACCAGAATTATCCGGCAGGTTTGGAGGGTGGGGACAGATATTTCTTTTTTGAACAGCCGGCAAAGATTGCTGGTCAGTCTTGTTCGTCGAGATAGTCGCGCTTTTCCAACGCCAGTACAGTCGCGGTCTGTTCACCGCTTAACGCCGGTGAGATCGCTCGCGTATCTTGTGACTTTCCCTTCATCGCGGCCAGTCGTTAGTTCGTCGCTATGGCCTGGATCTCAAATGTGAACGATGCCAAAGGCAAAATCGCAAGAGTTTCAAACAGCTACCAAACACCTAGAATGAAAGGCGGGCATTGTCCTTGACGTTCTTCATGACGAAGAAGGTCCGGGTTTGTCTTACGCCAGGCAAGGCGATGAGCTTGTTGCCGTGCAATTTGTTGAAATCTGCCATGTCGCGAACGCGGATCTTGAGCAGGTAGTCGAAGTCCCCAGCCACCAGATTGCAATCGAGCACCTCCTTGAGTTCCAGAACGGCCCCCTCAAAGGCCGCAAAACTCTCCGGCGTCGAGCGGTCGAGAACCACGCCAACCATCACCAGAGCTCCCAGACCGATCGCAACAGGTGCAATCTCCGCTCGAACGCCGGCAATGTAGCCCTCGTCAAACAGGCGCTGGGTGCGCCGGTGGCACGTCGCAGCGCTCACATTGACCCGCGCCGCAAGCTCTGCATTCGTCAGTCGCCCGTTGGCCTGGAGCGCCCGAAGGATCCGCAAGTCAGTTCTGTCAAGGCCTGTTCCGGAAGATTCTTCCATTGCGTATCCATCTTTTGACTGATCTTTATAAAGGAAGGTCAGTATTGCCGTCAAAAAATGTCATATTGATATATGAGATTGAAAGCACCTTTCGCAGGAAACACCTTAGTCTCCGACGCGACGATTTTCACCGTTCCAATGCCCCGGAGGCCAGAATGTCCCTTGTTGAAAAATTTGAACGCTACCCTCTCACCTTCGGGCCGACCCCGATCGAGCACCTGCCGCGTCTCACCGAGGCTCTGGGTGGCAAGGTCCAGATCTACGCCAAGCGGGACGATTGCAATTCCGGCCTGGCGATGGGCGGCAACAAGTTGCGCAAGCTGGAATATATCGTGCCGGATGCAATTGCCTCGGGCGCAGACACTCTTGTCTCGATTGGCGGCGTGCAATCGAACCACACGCGCATGGTTGCAGCCACCGCCGCCAAGATCGGCATGAAATGTGTGGTGATCCAGGAAAAATGGGTGCCGCACTATGACGCCGTCTATGACCGCGTGGGCAACATCCTGATGACCCGCCTGATGGGCGCCGACAGCCGCCTTGTCGATGACGGTTTCGACATTGGTATCCGCAAGAGCTGGGAAGATGCGATCCAGTCGGTCAAGGATGCTGGCGGCAAGCCGTACGCGATCCCCGCTGGCGCATCGGTGCACAAATATGGCGCCCTTGGCTATGTCGGTTTCGCCGAGGAGGTTGCCGAGCAGGAAAAGGCCCTCGGCTTCACCTTTGACTACATCGTCGTCTGTGTTGTCACTGGCTCCACACAGGCTGGCATGGTCGTCGGTTTTGCGGCGCAGAACCGCGCCGACCGGGTGATCGGCATTGACGCCTCTGGAACGCTGGAACAGACGAGAGCACAGGTTCGTTCAATCGTCGATAACACGTCCGAACTGGTCGGCCTTGGCCGCAAGGTCCGCGAAGACGAGATCATTATCAATCCAGACTATGCCTATCCGGCCTATGGCGTGCCCTCGGACGAGACGAATGACGCCATCCGCCTGGCGGCCCGCACCGAGGCGATGATGACCGATCCCGTCTACGAGGGGAAGTCGATGCAGGGAATGATCGACCTGACGCGAAAGGGGTTCTTTCCGGACGGTTCGAAGGTGCTTTACGCGCATCTCGGCGGAGCGCCGGCGCTCAACGGCTACAGCTATTATTACCGGGAAGGCTGATCGCCCCCCGCAATTACCCTCCGAACAGCAGCCGGAGATCCGCCGATGACCGAACCCCGCCACCAGCACTTGAAGACGATCGAGCAGCGGCTGCTATGGCTGTCGCACTGGATGATCCACCACGCCAATCATGTCCGGCCAAAGGTCGATGCTATCAAGATTGGCGGGCATCAGGCCAGTTCGGCGTCAATGGTGTCGATCATGACGGCGCTTTATTTCTCGGCGCTCCGGCCTGAAGACCGGGTCGCCGTCAAGCCGCATGCATCGCCTATCTTTCACGCCATGCACTATCTGATGGGCAATCAGACGCGGGAGAAGATGGAGAATTTCCGTGGTTTCGGCGGGGTGCAAAGCTATCCGAGCCGGACCAAGGATATCGATGACGTCGATTTCTCGACGGGTTCGGTCGGGCTTGGCGTCGGCATCACGCCGCTCGCCTCCATCGTCCAGGACTTCATTCAGGGGAAGGAATGGGGCGCCGATCTGAAGTGCGGCCGCATGGTCGCGCTGATGGGCGATGCAGAGCTTGACGAGGGTAATATCTACGAAGCTCTGCAGGAGGGCTGGAAGAACGATTTGCGCAATTGCTGGTGGGTCATCGACTACAATCGCCAATCGCTCGACGGTATCGTTCGCGAAGGGCTTTTCGAGCGCATCGAGAAAATCTTCGACGCTTTTGGCTGGGACGTCGTGCGCGTCAAGCATGGCGCCTTGCAGCGTGCGGCTTTCAAGGAACCGGGCGGCGCGCGGCTGCAAGACTGGATAGACCGATGTCCGAACCAGGACTATGCGGCTTTGACATTCATGGGCGGCTCGGTTTGGCGCAAGCGCCTCATGGACGACCTTGGCGATCAGGGCGACATAACCGCCTTGATCGACCGCCGCAGCGATACCGAGCTTGCTGCGCTCATGGAAAATCTCGGCGGCAACTGCGTCGAGACGATGGCCGACATATTCGCTGCGATCGACCATGACCGCCCCACCTGCTTCCTCGCATACACCGTCAAGGGCTGGGGCACACCTATCGCCGGCCACAAGGACAACCATGGCGGCCTGATGAACAGCAAGCAGTTTGCGGACTGGCAAACGCATATGGGCATCGCCGCAGGCCAGGAATGGGATCAGTTCGCCGGCGTTGCCGACGTTGATGGCTTGAAGGACTTTCTTGCAAAGACGCCTTTCTTTGCCCAGGGTCCGCGCCGCCGCCATGATACCCATCTCGACGTGCCGGCGATTGAGATCGATGTCACACGCGAAATCTCGACCCAGGCGGTCTTCGGCAAAATCCTGGACGATCTCGCCAAAGGCGAAAGCGAATTCGCAGATCGCATATTGACGACGTCGCCTGACGTCACGGGCACGACAAGCCTCGGTCCGTGGGTCAACCGGCGCAAGCTTTTTGCCCGCACGGCTATGGCGGACGCCTTCATCGAGCACCGCATTCCATCGACCGCAAAATGGGATTTCACGCCGAAGGGACAACATGTCGAACTGGGCATCGCGGAGATGAATCTCTTCCTGCTGCTCGGCGCAGCCGGCCTGGCCCATTCCCTGTTCGGCAAACGATTGATACCGATTGGCACCGTCTACGATCCTTTCGTCTGCCGCGGTCTCGATGCGCTGAATTACGCCAGTTATCAGGATGCGCGTTTCATGATCGTCGGCACACCGTCAGGCGTGACGCTTGCGCCCGAAGGAGGCGCGCACCAGTCAATTGGAACCCCGTTGATCGGCATGAGTCAGGATGGGCTGGCGGCTTTCGAGCCTGCCTTTGCCGATGAACTTGCAGTGATCATGGAATGGGCTTTCGACTATCTTCAGCGCGACGGGGAAGGGCCGCGGGATGAGCGGACATGGCTGCGCGACGAGACCGGAGGATCGGTCTATCTGCGTCTCACCACCAAACCGCTTGAGCAACCGGTCAAACGGGCCGATGACGATTTCCGGCAGGGCTCCATCGACGGCGCCTACTGGCTGCGCAAGCCGGGACCGAACTGCGCAGTGGTGATTGCATATCAGGGCGCGGTTGCCGACGAGGCGATCGCGGCCGCTGGTCTGATCGGCGAAGAGAGACGTGACATAGGCGTGCTTGCCGTGACGTCGGCCGACCGCCTCAATGCAGGCTGGTCGGCTGCGCAGCGCGAGCGTGCACGAGGCAATCCGGCGGCGAGGAGCCACATCGAGAGGCTACTCGATCCTTTGCCACGCGACTGCGCCATTGTTACGGTTATTGACGGCCATCCGGCGACATTGTCCTGGCTGGGCGGCGTGGCTGGACAAAGAACGATTTCCCACGGCGTCGAGCATTTCGGACAGACCGGCACGATCGGCGATCTATACCGGCATTTCCGCATCGACAGACATTCTCTCGTTCAGTCGGTCAATGAGCTGACAATTGGAAAACGGCTTTCCGAGGCGTTGATCTTCGCTTGATTTCAAGCTTGCCGCTTGGGACTGTGCGATTGACCGCAGCAGTTCAACGCAGGGGATCCCCAGCCTTGATCTCAGCGCAAAATATGCACCTACATCCTGAAGACGCCGAACTTCGTCTCCTCGACCTCGGCGTTGAGCGCGGCTGAGAGGCTCAGCGCCAGCACCTCACGCGTCTTGGCCGGGTCAATAATCCCGTCGTCCCAGAGCCGTGCCGACGAATAGAGCGGGTGGCCTTCGCGTTCGTATTTTTCGAGAATTGGCCGGCGGAATTCGGCTTCTTCTTCCGCTGACCACTCGCCGCCCTTGCGCTCGATGCCTTCGCGCTTGACCAGCGCCAGCACTGTCGCCGCCTGTTCGCCGCCCATCACCGAAATGCGGCTGTTCGGCCACATCCACAGGAAGCGGGGTGAATAGGCGCGGCCGCACATGCCATAATTGCCGGCGCCAAACGAGCCGCCGATGATGATCGTGACTTTTGGCACGCGCGCGGTGGCGACAGCGGTGACCAGCTTTGCGCCGTCTTTCGCGATGCCCCCGGCCTCATATTTGCGCCCGACCATGAAGCCGGTGATGTTCTGCAAGAACACCAGCGGGATTTTGCGCTGGCAGCACAGTTCGATGAAATGCGCGCCCTTGAGTGCCGACTCCGAAAACAGCACGCCATTGTTCGCAATGATGCCGACAGGCATGCCGTGGATACGGGCGAAGCCGGTGACGAGTGTGGTGCCGAAAATGGCCTTGAACTCGTCAAACTCGGAGCCATCAACAATGCGCGCGATGATCTCACGCACATCATAAGGCGTGCGCGTGTCCTGCGGCACGACGCCATAGATTTCCTCGGCTGCGTAGAGCGGCGCAACCGGCGGGCGTGTCTCAAGTTGCATGTCTTTCTTGCGGTTCAGATTGCCGACGATGCGGCGCGTGATCGCGAGCGCGTGCTCATCGTTTTGGGCATAGTGGTCGGCGACGCCCGACTGGCGGGTGTGGACTTCCGCGCCGCCGAGATCTTCGGCTGAAACTTCCTCACCGGTCGCCGCCTTCACCAGCGGCGGGCCGCCCAGAAAGATCGTCGCCTGGTTCTTCACCATCACCGTCTCGTCGCTCATTGCGGGCACGTATGCGCCGCCGGCGGTCGATGAGCCCATGACGCAGGCGATCTGCGGAATGCCAGCCGCGCTCATGTTGGCCTGATTGTAGAAGATGCGGCCAAAATGCTCGCGGTCAGGAAACACCTCATCCTGGTTGGGCAGGTTCGCCCCGCCGGAATCGACGAGATAGACGCAGGGCAGGTTGTTCTGCATGGCAATTTCCTGCGCGCGCAGGTGTTTCTTGACCGTCATCGGATAATAGGTGCCGCCCTTCACGGTGGCGTCGTTGACGACGACGACGCATTCCTTGCCTGAAATGCGGCCGACGCCTGCGATCATGCCCGCGCCAGCAATGTCGCCGCCATACATGTCCCAGGCGGCAAACTGGCCGATTTCAAGGAAGGGCGCAGCCGTGTCGAGCAATTGCGCCAGGCGATCGCGCGGCAGCAGCTTTCCGCGTGACGTGTGCCGTTCGCGCGCTTCTTCAGGTCCGCCAAGCTCCACCTGCGCCGCCTTGGCGGCGAGTTCGTCGACCAGATCGCGCATCTTTGCGGCATTGGCCTTGAACGCGTCGGACGAGGGCGAAATCTGGGACTGGATGACGGGCATGTGGGAATGGACCTCCTAGGCGCGCATTTGCGCTATGCTGGCTTCTGGTGTATCAGCCAAATCCCCGATGCCGCCAGTCCTTTTGGCGGCCAGTGATGACCCGCCAGCGATGGCCGAGATGGAGGCGATGATGTTTTTCTTCATGTGTATGACGCCTCTCGGCAGGAATTTTGGTCGCGCCGTCTAACGGCGCTTTCTCAAGTTTCCGAAAATCAGAGGCCGCAGGCGAAAGCCGGCGGAGGTCATCATGTATGTGCGGTTTGTCACGCCGCTCATCGACGCTGATACGCGCGCCGAAATGGGCATTTTTCAAGCACACTCAGAACTCCTGGGTTCAAGTCAGCCAGATTGGCTGGACGACCCGTTCCAGGACGAGGTCGACTGGTTCAACCAATGGCTCGATGTGCCGGACCGTCTCGGCCTGCATTTCAAGCGGGGGCGCTCGGTGTGGGGCGTTTGCTGGTTCAGGGCCGGGGCGGCGGAGGCAATTGCCCGGGCGCAGAACTATGCCGCGCTGCTTCAATCGGCAGGCGTTCCGGTCGTCCGGCTGAGTTGGCGCGGTCCGGCGCAGGTGATCTGGTCCGATGATGTCCAGATTGTCGCTGCGCCGGAAAAATGGATGCCGAGGGCGTTTCATTGATGCTGGCGGCGGGGAGCAAAACGCTCTCCGCCGGCGATCTTCTATTGCCGAATCCCTCAGTTGCGAGATTGCAACATTCGCATAAGGCATTGAATACGTAGGATGATTTTATGTTGCGCGCCGACAGTTCGCGCTGTAGAGAGCCGCCCGCAACCAAACTGTTTTGACCTGAAAGGACGCTGAGATGAACACGCAACCGGGACCGACACATTCCGTGCCGACGCTCGATGTGCGTGCGGCAAACAGCACTCTTTTGAGGATCAAGGGTCATGGCAAAGTCCAGGATCAAGCGCAGGCAGGAGGCCGAGCGCGAGCAGGCTGAAGCATTTGCAGCGACGCTGAAGCGGGTTTCACACCCGGCGCGTCAGGCGCCTGATTTCGAAAAGGCACTGCGCGAAGCGGCCAAGGGCATTGGCGGCATCGCTATTCGTGAAGCCGCCGAATGGCGTCCAAAGCTGAAGACGCGAGACAAGGGGCGTCTGCTGCTGGCTGCAGCGCGCTACCTCTATGCGCGCTACCCGGTTCCCGCGCATCTGGAGGCGGTGTGGCTCGACCAGCGTGGTCTGACGGACGAGGAGGTGAGGCTGCGCAGGCGTTGGTATGTAGCGGCGGCGCGTGGCGACTCGCTGTTCAAGGCCGAAGCCGGTGAATGGCTGTCGCGAAAAGAAGTGCATGTGTTCCTGACAACCGGTGCGGAACTGTCGTTCACCGAGGCGTTCTGGTTCGCCATCGCAAGGTCCTACGCGGACGATGCGGGGCTGGCCCTGCGGATTGCCAGGACAAAGATCGCATCCGCCCCGCGTGGGTCGATTGCGTTCTGGCGTGAGGCAGTGCGTTTCTTCTGCGCTCAGCCTGCGACGCGCGAGGAAATTGACGACCTGTGCGATTTCCTTGACGCCGCCCGGCGACGGGATGCTGGCTACAGCATCAAGGGGCGAACGCTGGGCTCGCTCCGCCGCCAGATGCACGACTGGCATCGGGACGTCGCTGCGATTGAGCGGATCGAGGCCTTGCGGCGTCGGGCGATGGGCCGTCGCGCGCCCGGACTGCCGACGCCGCCGGCAGGCGCGCGCTGGGACGGAATGGCCCTGGCTGACTGGGAATGGAAACCGTCGGCCCAGGAGGCAGAGGCGAAGGGCGAGCGCTTTGTCGTTCGTCAGCTCACCTCGGCGCAGGATCTTGTCTACGAGAGCCGCGCGATGAACCATTGCGTGGCGGCCTATGCCGCCAAGTGCATTTCCGGCAAGGCCTCGATCTGGGTGCTGCGCCGGGTGGCGCTGGGCGAGATCAAGCGGCTGCTGACCATTGAGGTAGATGGTCAATACCGTGTCGTGCAGGTGCGCGGCTTTGCCAACCGAACTGCGACCGGCGCCGAGCGTGCAATTGTCGTTCGTTGGGCCAAGGCGCGCGGCCTTTACCTGCAAGCCTGAGAGCCTCCGCGCCGGTGGAGACACCGGCGCGGGTATTTCGTCAGGCGGCAGCCTGAAACGGGGTTTGGCCAATCGCACGGGCGATCGCTTCGTTCAGTGGCGTGTGAGGCACGGGGCCAACAAGCTGCTGCAACTTGTCCGAAACGAGCCGGTGTTCCTCGTCCCAGAGATAGCGCATTTCCAGGATTTCCCGGTTCATGGCGCTGAACGGGGTGGTGAGGCGCAGAGCCCACCAGGGCAGGGTGCTGGTCTTGAGCGGGCGGCCAAGCGCCTTCTCAATGCCCGACTTCATGTCGGTGAGCGTCACGGTGTGGCCGGGAAAGTGCAGCGTCTCAAAGGGGGCAAGCTGGCTGGAAATTGCTGGCAGTTTGGCAAATGTGGCCGCGAGATCGGGCAGATAGGCCCAGGCATGCGGAAGGTTCATGGCAGCAGGGGCCACAAAGACGCCGCTCTTGATCCGGCTCGTCAAAGCCAGGTCGAACCAGCTGCCGGGGCCGCCGCCGAAAAAGTCGCCGGCTCTGAGTATGATTGTGCGCGTACCATGCTCCCGTGCCTCGCGGGCAAACAGCTCTTCCATCTCGACCCGGATCTTGCCTTTGTTGGCGGTAGGGCGTTGAGGCGTCTCTTCGCGCAATACGTTGGGCATAGGCGAACCAAAACTGTAGACATTGCCGGGAAACAGATGCAGCGCGCCTGAACCGCGCATGGCGTGCATGACATTGCGCGCCATCGGCATGGCGGCCGACTTCCACTCGGTGTAGGGCGGATTGAGGCCGTTGAACACGACGTCGACGCCGGCGATTGCTGTGCGTAGTTGGGCGGTGTCCATGGCGTCGACTGCGACCGGCTCAGTGCCGGACATGACCGCGCGGCCGTTGCGAGTCGCTGCCTTGACCCGGAAACCCGCATCGAGAAACGCTTGGGCCGTCGCGAGGCCAACGCGGCCGGCGGCACCGAGGATGAGAACTGTCTGAGCCATATTGGCCTCCTGTTGAAGTGAAGCGAAGATAGGCCTTTGTTGTTTCCATGAAAATTGGATAGAAATGGATAAATGATATTCATGGATGAATAGATGGCTGAATTTGACTGGAACCTGATCCGTGTCTTTGTCGCCGTCGCAGAGACAGGTTCGCTGTCGGCGGCGGCTCGCGCCTTGGGCTCGAGCCAACCGACGGTTGGACGCCATGTTGATGAGCTGGAACAGACGCTCGGCCAGATTCTGTTTGTGCGCGGCAGGCGTGGCTACGACCTGACAGAGCAGGGTGCTGCACTTCTGCAAAAAGGCCAAGCGGCGGTGGAGGCATTTTCCGCTGTCACCCGCGCGGCGGCAGGACAGGAGGAGCGCATTGCAGGCACGGTGCGCATTGCCGCTTCCGAAGTCGTCTCGGCCTTTGTCATCCCGCAGATCATGGCGAAGCTGGCGATCGAAGAGCCGGATATTGAGGTTGAAATCGTTGCGTCTGACCGGGTGGAGAACCTGCTGCGGCGGGATGCGGACATTGCTGTTCGCATGGTGCAGCCAACGCAACAGGAACTGCTGGCGCGCAAGATTGCTGACATTCCGATGAGGATGTGCGCGGCAAAGTCTTATCTGGAGCGGCTCGGCAGGCCGCAAACTGTCGAGGACCTGCTGGCGCATGATCTGGTAGGGTTCGACCGCAATGATCTGGTGCTGCGCGGTTTTGCCGAGGCTGGCGTTACCATTGACCGCAAAGCGTTCCGCTTCAGAACTGACAACCAGATCGTCTACTGGGCCGCAGTACGCGCGGGCAATGGTGTCGGCTTTTCAATGATGCCGCTGATCGCACGCACTCCGGATGTAGAGACATTGATGCCGGAAATCACACCGCAGGATTTGCCAATGTGGCTGGCGCTGCACCGCGACGTGCGCTCAAGCGCCCGCATCCGGCGGGTAGCGGATTTTCTGGGTGGCGAACTGAAAGCATTTGCGGCGGCTTGATCCGCCTTCATGGGGCCCCTTACGGTTCAGCCGGAAAGCCGATGGCCATGATGCCTGCAGCGAGGAACAGCGAGAAGCCGACGGACGGGGTGATCAGAGCCAGCCCCATACAGATGATGCGGCTCAGTTCCGAATTATCGCGGAAGTAGACATATTCGACGCCGATCAGCCAGGCAGAGAGCGCAGACGCAACGCCGAGGCTGCCAATGACGCCAAATATCTGGGCGCCAACTCCAGCGAGCAGTGCAAAGGCCAGCGTCGACGGTGCGCCGATGTAGCATTGCTGGTCGAAGGGAATACGCATGGTGGCGCGGGTGATCTTGCCCGGCGTCAAAAGGTCAAGCAGCAGCGCCCCGACAAGCGGGATCAGGCAGGCAGCGACCACCGAAAATGCGGCGGCGGTCATCCATGTTGCGTAGATTGCCTTGCCGAATTCGTTGGGAGCGGCTTTTCGCAACGTCTCGAAGTCGTCCGGCGAAAAGAAGTTGCCGATGATGATCGCTATCGCCAGAAAAATCGCTGGTCTCATTGCATCCGTAAACGCCAGATCGGGGTCTTCGAGCGCCTGCTCGCGCACATAGGCCAGCGTCTTGCGTGGCCTGATGATCATCCGTCCAAGCGTCAGCGGAAAGAACAGGATCCACATCATGACATCGTAGATGCCCTGCTCGATCACCTTGGGAAGGTTGAATATGTCCATTGCGGTGTCAGGCTCGCCATTGCTGGCATCAGCATATGCCGTTTGAGCGGCAGGCTGGCAATGTGTGACAAACGGTCAGCCGCGTGGCGCACGCCAGCGCCCATTATCGAGGATTTCGACAACACGATTGCGCCATCTGACGACGCCATCGATTTCCAGCATCTCGAAACGGCGCAAGCGCTGGAAGAAGCGTTCGAAATCCGGCCATTGCTCAAGCACTTCCAATGGCCCGCCAAACGGCTCAGCTTCAGCGATGACAACGGCTCCCGGTTCCGGGGCGTTGCGGTAGTCCAGACAAAACAGCGTCCACGCTCCGTTGCCTTTTCGCTCGCTTGCACAGATTGCGATCAGCCGGTCGAGACCCTGTTGGCTGTCGCGCCAACGCTTATTCTCGGCTTCGACCTCAACAAGATTGGCTTCCCTTTCGGCAAGGAAGTCAGTTGCAGATCGCCAGTGCTGGACCGAGACGATCAGGCCGCTATGGAACGGATTGAACCAGTTGTCCTGATAGGCGCCGGGCGACAGGGTGAGAGGAGCCCAGGGCTGCCGTGGGTAGTTGCAGAAGTCGGTATATCCGCCATTGTCTTGGGTGAAGGCAGCCCGCAGCTGCCCGCCAATGGCGATGCCAAGCCGCCGTTCAGCGTCGTCGATAAGTGCTGTATTGGCGGACAGCGTTTCCGGGGAACCTGTTTGCCGCTGCGCGCCCCAGAAGTTGAAAAAGGTCTCGGCGGTTGGGCCTTGAGGCTCAAGACGATCGATGTCCCAAACCGTGCGCGAATGTTCGAGTTTGTCGCGGATCAACTTGCCCGGCTGGTCAAACGCCTTGCCCCACATGAAATTGCGGGCGTCAAAGTCCTGAGCGGAAGCATTCCAGTAGTCGTTGCGCGCTTCGTCGACAAAGACCCGAAGACGCAGCAGTTCACCTGGCGCTTGGGCTTTTTCGGCGGCTCGCGCCAGTTCGGCCATTCGGCCGGTGAATGCGCATTTGGCGTCTGTAATTGACTACCCCTCCGCCATCAGCTCGCGGCCGATCAGCCAGCGGCGGATTTCGCTGGTTCCGGCGCCGATTTCGTAAAGCTTGGCGTCACGCAGCAAGCGGCCGGTGGCGTAGTCGTTGATATAGCCATTGCCGCCGAGCAGCTGGATCGCGTCGAGCGCCATCAGCGTCGCCTTTTCGGCTGAAAAGAGAACACATCCGGCAGCGTCCTTTCGGGCTGTCTCGCCACGGTCGCAGGCTGCGGCAACAGCATAGACATAGGCGCGGCATGCGTTCATCGTCGTATACATGTCGGCGAGCTTGCCTTGCACCAGCTGGAATTCACCGATCGCCTGGCCGAACTGTTTGCGTTCGTGCACGTAGGGCATGACGACGTCCATACATGCGGCCATGATGCCGAGCGGCCCGCCAGACAGCACGGTGCGTTCATAGTCGAGACCGCTCATCAGCACTTCGACGCCGCGGCCTTCTTCGCCCAGAATGTTCTCGAACGGCACTTCGACATTCTCGAAGACGAGTTCGCCGGTATTGGAGCCACGCATGCCGAGCTTGTCGAGCTTTTGCGCGACCGAGAAGCCGGGCGTCGAGGTTTCCATGACAAAGGCAGTGATGCCGCGTGACTTCTTGTCTGGATCGGTCTTGGCATAAACCACCAGCGTGTCGGCGTCCGGGCCGTTAGTGATCCACATTTTGGTGCCGTTCAGGATGAAACGGTCGTTTCGTTTTTCAGCTCTGAGCCGCATCGAAACGACATCTGAGCCAGAACCCGATTCCGACATGGCCAGTGCGCCGACACGTTCGCCCGAGCAGACGCCAGGCAGGAACTTTTCCTTCTGCTCTGGCGTGCCCCAGCGGTTGATCTGGTTGACGCAGAGGTTGGAATGCGCACCGTAAGACAGGCCAATCGAGGCGGATGCGCGCGAGATTTCTTCCATTGCCACGACGTGAGCGATGTAGCCCATGCCAGAACCGCCGAAATCTGGATTGGCGGTGATTCCGAGCAGGCCGAGCTCACCCATTTCTTTCCACAGATGAGCCGGGAATTCGTTCGACTTGTCGGTTTCGGCAGCAATCGGCGCGATGCGCTCCTGCGCAAAGCGGCGCACCATGTCGCGCAGCGCCTCAACCTCATCGCCGAGTGGAAAGGTCAATCCATTAGTGTACATCGGCTTCCTCCAGGATTTGCCACGATCCATCGTTGTTGAAATTGCTGCCCATGCCCACCAGCCGCGAGGTCATGGCGAGATAGGTATTGGTTACTTCGGCGACCGACAGCCGCTCTCCGGGGCGGAACCAGACGATGACGCCGGTGATCATCTGGATAATCGCCATGGCGGTGAGCTGTGGATCGTCAATGTCAAACTGGCCGCTTTCTGCGCCTTCGCGCAGGATCTGGCGCAGTTCTTTCTCGTAGGCATTGCGCAACCGCAGGATGGTCGAGAGCCGCTCCGGCGACAGGCTGCGCAGCTCCAGGTTTGACACATGGGTCGCGTGGCGGCGCGCGACATGAAATTCGATGTGATTGCGCACGAAGGCGGCGAGGCGGTCAGCCGGATCGGTCGTGTCGGGTGCGGCGTTGGCCCACGACGCGTGAAGACCTTCCATGTGATCGCGCATAAGCGAAAACAGCAGGTCTTCCTTGGTCGGGAAATAGCGGTAGAGTGCTGCTGCCTGCACGCCGACTTCATCGCCGAGCTGGCGCATCGACATCGCTTCAAACCCGAGACGCGCGATCAGGGTCAGCGCTGCCTCGCGGATCGCTGCCTCGGTCTTCTCACCATCCGAGCCTGTAGTGCGCGCCATCTTTCCTCCGGCTGAATTAAATAAACGACCGTTCATTTAATTCAAGAGATTTTTGCGCTCAGCTGATTTTGTGGACGGATTGCCTGTCAGTAAACGGTGGAACATTGCGCAGCACGCTTTACTCTCGACGCATTTTTTGGACGGGTGTAAACTTTACTTGTAACGCTCACGAACGAGCGGCATTGAGAGGGACTGACATGTCGATCAACACGACAAATCCGAGACCACGCCTGATGCTCCATGCGTTGGCAAAGAACTGGTGGTTGATCCTGTTACGCGGCCTGGCGGCCATCGCTTTCGGCGTCATCGCCTTCATGATGCCGGGCATCGGCATTGCCAGCCTTGTCATCCTCTACGGCGCATACGCGCTGGTTGACGGCATCTTTGCCATTGTCGCTGCATTCAGCGGTGACGCAAAAGACCAACGGTGGTGGCTGGCCGCTATCGGCCTGCTTGGTCTGGCGGTTGGCGTTCTCACGCTGATGATGCCGGGGGTCACCGCTTTGGCTCTGCTCTATTTCATTGCGTTCTGGTCGATCGCAATTGGCGTCATGCAGATCGTCGGCGCGATCCGCCTGCGCAATGAAATCGACAATGAATGGTGGCTCGGCCTTGGTGGCTTGCTGTCGGTGCTGCTCGGCGTGTTCATGATCGTGATGCCCGGCGCCGGCGCGCTTGGCCTGATATGGGCAATCGCGGCGTTCGCTATCGTCTACGGCGTGACGCTGGTCATGCTGTCATTCCGCCTGAAGAAGCACAATCACTGACTAAGATCGAGAGCCGCGCTCCGTGAGGGGCGCGGCTGTAAGTCTCTAATTGCCGCGCGCGGCAGCAAGGGCGCCCGGCAGTTCCTCGGCAAAAATGTCCATCAGATCGTCTGGCCCGCAGCTGACGCGGATGCAGCGGTCGAGCCCCGGCGCCATCGGCTTGCGCACAAAAATGTCGCGCGCAATCAGCGACTGCAGCACGTTTAGCGCAAACGCGCCGTCCGCTCCGCAATCAATCGCAACGAAGTTTGACGCTGAGGGCAGGGCAGCAAGTCCGTTGGTCTCGGCGATCTGCACAATGCGATCGCGCGACCGCGCAATGCGGCCAACGACACTTCCAAGCCACTCCTGATCCGCCAGAGCCGCGCCTGCAGCCACCTGCGTCAAACGGGCCATGCCAAAATGGTCGCGCACCTTGTCGAAGGCGCGGATGTTGTCGGCCTCGCCGATCACATAGCCGCAACGCATGCCGGCCATGCCATAGGCCTTGGAGAAGGTGCGCATGCGCAGCACATTTGTCCGGCCTGTGTCCAGCGGCGGAAGCGCGGACGCTGGCGCGGTCTCGCAATAGGCTTCATCCAGAATGAGCATGGTTGTCTCGGGTATCGCCTCGATGAACCGCTGCACATCGCCCGCCGGCCACCATGTGCCCATCGGGTTGTCGGGATTGGCCAGATAGGCCATGGCAGGCTGCTCTCGGCGGATCGCGTCCAGCAGGCCGTCGAGGTCCTCATGGTCGTGGCGGTAGGGAACGGTGACGAGCCGCGCCCCATAGCCGGCGACGTGATAGTTGAATGTCGGATAGCCGCCCAACGATGAGACGACGGCCTGGCCTGGCTCGACAAACAGCCGCACCGCGAGACCGAGCAACCCGTCAATGCCGGGACCGATCATGATGTTTGCGGGATCGACACCGTGATGCCGTGCGATCTGGGCGCGCAGTTCAAAATTTTCCGGGTCGGCATATTTCCAGACATCAATAGCCGACGCTGCAATCGCTTCGATGACGCGGGGCGAGGGGCCAAACCCGTTCTCATTGGCGCCAATGCGCGCCCGGAATGGCCGGCCGAGCTGACGCTCCTGGGTCTCCGGGCCGACAAACGGCACAGTGGACGGAAGCGACGCTGCGAGCGGCGTGAGATTTGGTCTTTTCATCAGATGTGGCCCTGACCCGAGTGCCGAAATCCTAGAGCATGTGTGACCGCATTCGCCAACAAAAAACCCGGCGGTTGCCCGCCGGGTTTGATGCATTCAGTGTGACGTGACTTATTCAGCGCCACCGAACGAGCGGGTGAAGCGCAGCCAGCCCGACACCGAGCCATCAAGCGTGTCGATCTTGTCGTACTGGATTTCTGAGCGGATCTCGAACTCGTTGACCGGCACATAGACCAGCGACAGCTCAGCCGAATAACCATCGAGTCCCGTGCCAAGATCTGTCAGACCTTGATAGAAGTTGTTGAAATACTGGAACCCGACCGAGCCGCTGACCTTCTCCGAGAATGTGTGGCCGTAGGACGCCAGCACCGACCATTCGGAATTGCCGTTGCCGCCAAACACTGCTGACGCCGGGCCATGCAGGTTGCCGTAGCTGTGGTCGCCATCGGCATAGTATCCGATCAGGCGCAGCGACGAGCCTTCCATGTTGGGCACGTTCAGTTCGAGACCAGCGGAAGCTGCAAAGCCACCGCTGTTGGTGCCCACAAGCGGCAGCGGATGAGCAGATCCATCAAAGCCCTCAACATAGCCAAGACGCGCCCACAGGCCGCCCCAGCCGCCGGCGTAACCCACAACGCCGACAACGTCTGGGATGTAGCCTTCGCCGGCGAGAGCGTCGTCTTCCAGCGACAGGACACCGAAGAAGCCGTTGGACTCGAAATTGTACTGCATCAGCGCGCGCTGCTGGTCGCCATAGCTCATGGCATTGTCCGAATGCGATCCCGAAGTCGAAACGCCGCCGACATAGGTCTCGGCCCAGGCAGACTCGGTATAGCCCATGCGGAAGCCGCCAAGTGCAATCCAGGCCTGGTCAACTTCGAGCAGACCGTCGCCGAACCCATCCCAGTCAGCCTGCAGGCGGATATATGAGCGCAGCGTGCCCCATTCTGTCTCGGAACGTGCGTCAAAGTTGATGCGGGCGCGGACGTTCTTGTTCCAACCATCCTCGGCAAAGCCGTTGAAGGTCGGTGTGTCGTTCACGCCCTGCGCGCCCGATGCGCCGATCTGATACCATACATAGCCGGACACCTGAATGCACGTCTCGGTGCCGGGGATGTAGAAGAAGCCTGCGCCGTAGGCATCGCAAACACGAACATATTCGACCGGTTCCGGCTCCGGCACCATGACAGCGTCGGCAGCGCGCGCGCCGTTGAAGGACAAGAGTGCGGCGGCGCCACCAAGCAGGAGGGCTTTGAAGTTCATCGGAAAATCCCCGGTATTTGGCAGTCATGGGAGGCGACTGCTTAAGTTGTATATGGCAGTCAGGTTTTTGGACGAATTGCCACCATCGCGCAATCGTCAATCAGCCGGGCAAGGCCCCACGGCGGGCGTTGAGGCACCTGGTGTTGCCCGAATGCAACGAAGTGTGAGAGGGCGATGCGTCCGGCAAACAAAAAACCCGGCGGTTGCCCGCCGGGTTTTGTTGAAGCGGTCTTTGGCCGATCAGAAGTAGCGCGTGAAGCGCAGGAAGCCGGTGACCGAACCGTCCAGCGTCTCGACCTTGTCATAATTGAATTCGGTGCGGACTTCGAAATTGGTGATCGGGGTCCAGACGATGCCCAGATCCGCGCTCCAGCCGTCAAGACCGGTGCCGACATCGGTGCCCGCAGCGTAGAAGTCATTGAAATACTGCACGCCGATCGAAGCGGCGAATTTGTCGTTGAACTGGTGGTAGTAGGAAGCCAGAACCGACCATTCCGAATTGCCGAGGGTGGCGTAACGGGTGAAGCTGGAGCCAGCGCCATACTGATGGTCGCCGTCAGCGTAGTAACCGATCAGGCGGAACGACGAACCGGCTGCGTTTGGAATGTTGATCTGGGTGCCGACCGAAGCTGCGAAGCCACCGCTATTGTTGCCGATGAAGGGAACACCGCGCGGCGTGCCATCAAAGCTCTCGTCGTAACCGATACGAGCCCAAACGCCACCCCAGCCGCCTTCGTAACCGATCAGGCCGACGATATCGGGCATGTAGCCTTCGCCTGCGAGGGCGTCATCTTCCAGCGACAAAGTGCCGAAGAAGCCGTTCGACGAAAAGTTGTACTGGATCAGAGCGCGCTGCTGGTAGCCGTAGTAAAGGCCGCCCCAGGTATGCGAGCCCCAGCTCGAGATCGTGTTGACCGTCTCTGCCCATGCCGATTCGGTGTAACCCATGCGCAGACCGCCGAGCTCGATATAAGCCTGATCGATTCCAAGTGGCCCGTCTCCGGCGCCAGTCCAGTCAGCCTGCAGGCGGATGAACGAGCGCAGCGTGCCCCATTCGGTTTCAGAACGGGCGTCGAAATTGACGCGGGCGCGGACCGACTTGTTCCAGCCATCCGCAGCAAAAGCCATGTAGTTACCGGTGTCGGTGACGCCATTGTCGCTGGTAGCGCCGATCTGGTACCAGACATAGCCGGAAACCTGCAGGCAGGTCTCGGTGCCCGGAATGTAGAAGAAGCCCGCGCCGTAAGCGTCGCAAACGCGGACATATTCAACCGGCTCTGGCTCAGGTGCCATCACTGCGTCGGCTGCACGAGCGCCCGAAACTGCGACGAGAGCCGCTGCGGTGCCGAGAAGAAGGCCACGAATGTTCATTTGAAATCTCCGAAAGGGATAATTCGTTCGTTTCGCCGATTCGGATCGTCCCGGCCCGGCTCTTGCATTTTTCATGACGAAAGCCGTGAAACTGCGCAAGCGTCCATCTGGCAAAATCCGGCGCCGCTGCGATGGTCGTAATCGCCATGTTGCGGAAATGTGACGGTCACATGTCCAGAATTTGGGCGCTCGACCCAAAGACGTGGCATTTGCCTCACACAGGGCGAATATTCGCCTGTTCAGAAGGCGGATTAACGTGTTGTAAACTAACCAATTTTGCGGCCCGCCGAACCTGGCGAAAGGGTGGGCGTCCAGCGGGACCGGCGCAACCGCCCGGTTCGTTGACCGCCCTCGGTTGGCTTGCTAGGAAAGATGCGTCCAAGGTTTCTGCGCGTAAGCGTGGATGAAAAGGGAATGCGGAACGGGTTCGCCCGAAACCGCAGCTGCCCCCGCAACTGTGAGCGGTGAGGCGTGTTCATGAAGCCACTGGGAAGCCCCGGGAAGGCGAACGCGCCGTTGAACCGCAAGCCAGGAGACCTGCCTTGAACGTCACCTTCCGGTCGCGGGGAGCTTCCGGAGCTGTGTCAAACAGCGGTGGCAGAAGTCATCGCTGGCAGGACGAAAAAGATCCCTCCAGCGTCAGTCGAAGCAATGGACCGGCAAAGCCGGGGGGGATGTTATGAGAATTTCGCGATCATTTGTTCATGGACTGACCGTTTCGGCGCTCGCGCTGATCGCGTCCGCGCCGGCCTTGGCGCAGGAAATCGACATCGGCGAAGTGGTGGTGACGCCAAACCGCGCGCCGACCGACAAGACGAAGGTCGGCTCCAAGGTCGAAAGGGTGACCAAGCAAGAGATCGAGCAGCGGTCACAGCCGACAGTGCTGGATTATCTGAAAGCCGTACCAGGCATTCATGTTGCCTCTCCAGGCGGCATGGGCCAGGAGGCCAGCGTCTCGATGCGCGGCGCCGACAAGAAATACATCAAGACGCTGTTCAACGGCATCGATGTTTCGGATGTGACCGCACCCCAGGTTCAGACCAGCTATCAGTATCTGCTATCGGGCGGCATTGTCGGGATCGAGGTGCTGAAAGGGCCGCAGTCGACGCTTTATGGCTCCGATGCGGTTGCGGGCGTTGTGGGGATGTCAACTCTGGGCGAGATAGAGCCCGGCATACATCACGAGGTCACCGGCGAATATGGCTCGCGCAATACAGTGCGCGGCGGATATTCGCTTTCAGGCGCAGGTGAGCGCGGCAAAGCGTCGTTCAGCATCAATGGGTTGTCGACCGACGGATTTTCGGTCGCAAAGCGCAACGGAGGCGGCGCTGTCGACCTCAATCCGGCTAGGCTCGAACCGGATGCGTTCAAGAATTTGAACGCCAATTTTGCCGGCGAATACAAGCTGACCGACCAGTTTTCTGTTTTTGGCTCCCTTCTCTATATCAAGGGGCAGGCCGAATATGACGACAGCGGAACGTTCCCGTCATATCTTCCGACCGACAATTCGTTCAACGTCGGTGGAATGGAGACGTTTGGCGGTCGCGTCGGCTTCAATCTCGATCTTCTCGACGGACGTTTCCGCAATACATTCTCAGCGCAGATGCTGGATGTGGACCGCGAAACATCGAGCCGCAGCGCGTTTGGCCCGTTCGACGGGACATGGAATGGCAAGCGGCAAAAACTCGATTATCAGGGCGCTTTTGATGCGACGGATTGGCTGACGCTCCAGTTCGGTGCTGACTATGAGCGTCAACAGGCTGATGTTCGCAACAACTTTGGAACCAACACCTCGGATTCATTCTACAACGCCGGCGGATGGGGGCAGGTGCTGTTGGAACCGGTTGAAAATTTCACTTTCAGCGCAGCTTATCGTCATGACACCCACAAGGAGTTTGGCGGTCACGGAAGCTACCGGTTCACCAGCGCATACGCCGTCCCTGATTGGGGAACAAAATTCCATGCATCTTACGGCACCGGATTTCGCGCACCGAGCATCTATGAGCTTTATGCGCCTGGCGCGCCGTGGAATCCCGAGGCGGGAAATCCGAACCTGAAACCAGAGGAAAGCCGCGGCTTTGATTTCGGCATTGAGCAGCGGTTCTTTGACGGACGGCTGGTTGCCGACATCACCTATTTCCAACTCGATACCGACAGGCTTATCGATTACCGCTACGACCCGACGCCTGGCGTGCCTGACTACAATAACATTGCTGGTACGACGAAACGGCGTGGCGTCGAGCTGTCGGCTACCTGGGCAGCCACAAGCTGGCTCGATCTCGGCGCTGCTTATACCTACACTCACACGCGGCAACCTGATGGCGCCCGCAGGCCGCGTGTGCCGAGGCATGATTTCGTGTTGTCTGCGGCAGTCCGGCCAGCTGAGAAATGGGAAGTGTCAACGCAGTTGCAGGTTGTCGCCGACGTGACTGATCGGACGGCCGCCGGCGATTTCAAGCTGGGCGACTATGTGCTTTTCGATGCGAAGGTCGCTTACAAGCCGACTGAGAAGACTGAACTGTATCTTCGCGGCGAAAACCTCTTCAACCAGAAATATGAAACGGTTCGGGGCTATGCGACGCCAGGCGCGTCTGTCTACGCAGGCTTCAAGGCGAAGTTCTGATGTTGAGCGTGTCCGCATCGAAAGGGTTCTGCCTTGTGGCTACCCTTTCGATTGCGGGCGCGTTCATTCTTCCGGTGCAGGCAGCTGAACCAGCCCGCGTCATGTCACTCAATGTCTGCACTGACCAGCTCGCAATGCTGCTGGCGGAACCCGGACAATTGATTTCGGTGTCAGTGCTGGCCGATGATCCGCAGCTGTCATTCCACAAGGATCTCGCAGGCGGCTTGCCGCGCAATCGCGGACTGGCGGAGGAAGTCATCGCCGCAACGCCAGATCTGGTGGTGACCGGGAAATTCTCGCTGCACAATACGACGCTGGTCCTGCGCCGTCTGGGCTACAGGGTTGAAGAGTTCACCTATGTACAGAGTGTGGGTTCGGTTCCGGTAGAAATCCGCCGCATGGGTGCGCTGCTGGGAGCTGAGGCCAAGGCCGGCAGGATGGCGTCCGGCTTCGAAAGCTCTCTCGGCAGCCTGAGTGTGGCGCAGTGTTCGCGCCCCGTCCGGGCACTTGCCTACGAGCAGAATGGAATTGCGCTGGGGACAGGCACCTTGATGGATTCGGCCATGCAGGCGGCCGGGCTGGTCAATGTGGCGGCTGAGCAGGGTTTTGCCGGCATGACGCCGTTTCCGCTCGAGCTTCTGGTCAAGGACGCACCGGACATCATCGTCTTGCCGGACATTCTGGCCGACACGCCGTCGCTTGCCGACCAGATCGCCAGCCATCCGGCAATCGCCGCGCTGCCAAAGTCGACGCTTCAGGTGCGTGTGCCGGCGGGTTCGCTCGCCTGCGGCGGACCATTTGTCATCGAGGCCGTGAAGGCGCTTGCCGCCGCGCGCGAAAGAACACTCCCCTGCAAAGGGAGCGCTTCACAATGAACCGCGCTGTGCTGATCTGCCTGCTTTCGGCCGCTGCGTTGCTCTTTTTCATCTTGTCGCTCCTGACTGGACCCGCAGGCTATGGACCGGTCGAAAGCCTGCACGCGCTGTTTTCTGGCGGCAATGATGCAGCAGCGATCATCCTGCGCGAGATCCGCCTGCCTCGCGCCTTGCTTGGCCTTGCCATTGGTCTGGCGCTTGGTGCAGGCGGCGCGGCGTTGCAGGGTTTCTTGCGCAATCCGCTGGCCGAACCCGGCCTGATCGGCGTGTCGGCAAGCGCATCCTTGGGTGCGGTGGCCGTCTTCTACAGCGGCCTTGCCGGCGCATCGATCTATGCATTGCCGGCGGGCGCCCTGATCGGCGCAGCCTGTTCGGTAATTGTGCTGCTGGCGATTGCGGCGCGCTCTGGCTCAACGCTGACTTTGATCCTGGCAGGTGTGGCGCTGTCGAGCCTGGCAGGCGCTCTGACCTCTCTTGCGCTCAATCTGTCGCCAAATCCCTTCGCCAGCTACGAAATCATCTTCTGGCTGCTCGGCTCGCTGAAGGACAGGTCGATGAACCATGTCTGGATCGCAATGCCGCTCATTGGAGCAGGGTTACTCTTCTTATATATATCGCTGAGGGCGCTGGATGCTCTGACGCTGGGCGAAGAGGCGGCAGCGAGCCTTGGCGTTAACCTGCGTCTGACGCGACTTCTCGTCATCGCCGGAGTTGCGCTGAGCGTTGGGGCAGCGACCGCCGTGGCAGGCGCGATCGGCTTTGTCGGTCTTGTCGTTCCACATCTTGTGCGGCCGCTGACCGACCGGATGCCGGGCTCGGTGTTCCTGCCTTCAGCGCTGGGCGGCGCGGCTTTGTTGCTGGCGGCGGATGTGGCGACGCGTGTTGTCATCCCGTCGCGTGAGCTCAATGTCGGCGTGCTGACCGCGCTCATCGGCGCGCCGTTTTTCCTGTGGCTGGTCATGCGCGTCCGCAGGGAGGCGCTGTGATGTCTCTTGCTGCGCGCGATCTCACTGTCAGGCTGGGCGGATGGAATGTCGTCGGGCCAGTGTCGCTGGAGTTGAGGCCAGGCGAAGTGGTTGGCCTGCTTGGCCCCAATGGCGCGGGCAAATCGACCCTGCTGCGTGCCTTGGCTGGAATTGCGCCTTTTGGCGGCACGGCGATGTTTGATGGCGCGCCGATTGATCAGATGGCGGAAGCGACACGCGCAAGACAGATCGCCTACCTGCCGCAATCGCGCACCATTGGCTGGGCTGTGACGGTAGAGCGTCTTGTCGAGCTTGGCCGTCTTCCCTGGCGTCGCTTTGGATCTGCGCTGACTGAGGCCGATCTCGCTATCGTTGCCAAGGCCATGGACCTGACAGATGTAACCTCGCTTGCTGGCCGGCTGGCGACTGAAGTTTCGGGTGGCGAGCAGGCGCGGGTGCTGGCCGCGCGCGCTATTGCGCAGGACACGCCCGTTCTGCTGGCCGACGAACCGGCCGCCGGTCTCGATCCCGCCCACCAGATCGCCATGATGAACGCGTTCAGGTCGCTCGCAGACAAGGGCCGGTCTGTGCTTGTGTCGCTGCATGACCTCACTTTGGCCGCGCGCTGGTGCGACCGGTTGGTCATTCTGGACCGGGGAAATCTGGTCGCCGAAGGGGAGCCGGCCAAGGTGATGACGCCCGAAATGCTCGGCCAGGTGTTCGGCATCGAAGCGCGCGTTACCGAAATTGGCGGTGGTCTTGCCGTCGCGCCCATTGGCTTGAGCGGTGCATCCCGATGATGGTGTGGCCGCACAAGGGCCGCCTACGCGGATTTGCAGACGCCGAGCCGGTAGCCTCCCCGGTTGGCGAGGCGTTTGTCGGGTCCGGTTCTGCCCCGACCGTGCAGCCGTTGACGCCTGCGGCGGCCGGCGAACCTATCGTAACCGTTCCGGTGGATGCGCCTTTGGCTGGCGCATCGGCCAATATCGCCCCGCGCCGTCTACGCCGCCGTTGGCTGTTGCCGGCGGCGTTGCTGTCAGGAGCGGCTCACGCGGCCGCCATTTACGCGCTGGTGAGCTGGCTCGACTTGCGCAGCGTCGAAGCCGAAACCGACGAAGTATCGATCGAGATTGTGGTCGAACCGCCGGAGATGGCCGGCGCTGCGGCCGAAGAGCTGAACAGCGAGGCGGCGGACGCCAATCCTCCAAACTTCCAGCCGCCCGATCCGTTTGTGCCGCAACTGACTGAAGCGCCTGCGGTGCCAAAGCCCGAAATGGCAGCGATTGTCACACCAGACCTGCCTGCTGCGCTTGATGGCCCGCCGCAGATGCCGCCGGTTAGGGCAGTGACTCTGCCCGAGCCAGAATCTCTGGCAGTGCTGGCTGCGCCGCCAGAATTTGAGCCTGCAGCGCCATTGGCAGCGAAACCTGAGCCGCAACGCAAGCTTGAACCCGAGCATAGACAGCAGAAGACTGCGCCGGCAAAACAGGAGCGCGCCGAAAAGCCCGCTGCAAAACCACAACAGAAGACCGCGCAGCCTGTGCCCGGCCCGAAACCTGCCCGCAAAAAGGCTGTTCGCACTGCAAAGGATACGCTCAAGGCTGAACAGGCGGCGCAGTCAGACAAGAAGCGTGAGCTCTCCGCCCGGGGTTCGAAAGCTGCTGCTGGCGTATCCGGCAAAGGCGCTGGCGAAAAGAATCGCAAACAGGGGGAGACCGGCAGAACCGCAAGGGCGGCATCTGGTGGCGCGGCAGCCTATGGCGCGCTGGTCAATCGTCAGGTTCAGCGCCACAGGCGCTATCCCGCCGAAGCCGAGCGTGCGGGGATCAAAGGCGTTGTGCGTGTATCGATCCGAATCGATTCGTCAGGGCGTCTGACCGCAGCGAGTCTCAAGACGAGCTCCGGCCACGCCATCCTTGATCGAGAGGCTTTGGCGACAGTCAGACGCGCTGCGCCGTTTCCAAAGCCGCCGGCAGGCGTCGCACCCGCGTCTTTTTCGCTGAGTTTACGTTTCTCGCGTTGAGTCTGGTTGTCGCAGTTGATTGTGCGCGGCCTTTTCTTTATCGGGAGCGAAGACGGAGAGGTGGCCGAGTGGTCGAAGGCGCTCCCCTGCTAAGGGAGTAGAGGCGAAAGCTTCTCGAGGGTTCGAATCCCTTCCTCTCCGCCAGATTTCCACTTTCAGCATAGTTTCTGTTCAGATCGCATTCATTGAGCCGCTTCTTTGCGCTTGGTTCTTGCGAAGTCGCGGAATCAAGCCGTCGTTGCGCAGAGCCGGTAGGCTGGCGAAAGCAGGCGAAATTTCCCGATAGCTTGCCTTAATCGTAAACAGAATCCTAATACCAACCCAAAAAGCGTGGCATTTGGGCCACATGCCTTCTGGTTCAGAAGCTTGCCGCAACGGCAGATAGGTATTTGCCGATTGCAATGGCGCATTGTGCCGCTATTCCTCGGTCCCGGAAGACAGGGCGTGTTTCAAGTGCCGGGTTTTCAAGAATTGGGGAAGGGGCAGGAAGTGCTGTCCTTAGGCATCGTAAATCCCAGCCCTGGATTTTAAATTTTGACTGGAGATCACTACATGAACATTAAGAGCCTTCTCATCGGCTCCGCTGCGGCCCTCGTCGCAGTTTCCGGCGCACGCGCTGCCGACGCCGTCATGGCGCCAGAGCCAGAGCCGGTTGAATACGTCCGCGTTTGCGACGCTTACGGCGCGGGCTTCTTCTACATCCCCGGCACCGAAACCTGCCTGAAGATCTCGG